>VFQT010000233.1_pt1 | contig 89131 bp, 74 predicted proteins | sample 3512381 | NCBI WGS metagenome assembly VFQT01 (sample SAMN10412376, study PRJNA504923) | tailings metagenome | isolation source: Relicate 2 Philex TSF3 active mining site | place: Philippines: Tuba, Benguet | collected 2017-08-29
ATGAGGTTCGCTAAATCTGTACCTCCGCCAAAATCATCTCCTTCGGCCACAACTACAATATTGACCAGCTTCTTTCTTTTTTCTTTTTCCTGCAATGAAGCCAGTACTGCTTCAACATCGGTTTTGCGTTCAGGAATGAGGATGTGTTCTGCACCAGTACCGATTCCACTATGAAGTGCTATATAACCGGCGTCTCTCCCCATCACTTCTACGATAAATAGCCTGTCATGTGCGTCTGCTGTATCTCTGATTTTATCAATAGCTTCGATTGCTGTATTGACCGCAGTATCAAAACCAATTGTAAAGTCTGTTCCTGCAATATCTTTATCGATTGTGCCTGGAATTCCTATACAAGGGATATCGAACTCATTGGAAAAAATCTGTGCTCCTTTAAAAGATCCATCACCACCAATGATTATCAGTCCATTTATACCTAATTTTTTAAGGTTATTGTATGCTTTTTTTCTGCCTTGAGGTGTCATGAATTCCATACACCTTGCAGTTTTTAGTATAGTACCTCCTCTTTGAATGATATTGGCCACACTTCTTGAATCCATTTTCTGAATATCATTATCAATCAGGCCAGAATAGCCTCTTGTAATTCCATACACTTCTAGTCCATGAAAGATTCCAGTTCTTACTACGGCTCTGATACAGGCATTCATTCCTGGGGCATCTCCACCCGAGGTCATAACACCTATTTTAGTTACTTTTTTTGGCATGGGAGGTTGTTGGTCTGGTTAGGAATAGGCAATCTATCGTTGTGGAATTGCATAGGTCGGCGGTCGCAAATTTAATAATTTATAATTATATGTCGATTAAAAGGAAGGATGATTTGAGAACTGTTATCCACATTAAAAAACGCCTGATTTACAGATAATTAGAAAATTAGTGAGAGTGCATTTTCAAAACTAGTTGGATGATAGCCAAGTTCATTTATAGCCTTATCAATTTTAAATCCAGTTACTAAAGGTCTTTTCCCAATTTGTGAAAAAGTGGAAGCGTCCACAGGTTCCATTAAAATTGGATCCAAATTCAGGTATTTTGCAATGGTAATTGCCATGGAATATGGGGTATGTTGGTCTTGACCCGACAAGTGGTAAATGCCTCTAGCTCCTTTTTGAAGTATCAGGTTGATTCCTTGCACCAAATCTGGTATAAAGGTTGGGGTCCTGATTTGGTCATTCACCACTTTAAATGGTTTTTTTGCTTCCAAGTTTTCTCTCACCCAGTAAATAAAATTCGATCTAATACTTGGTTCAGCTTTACCGTATAAAAGTATGGTTCTGGCAATAGACCAATTTAAATTACTCGATGCCACAAATTGTTCTGCTAGTTCTTTGGTTTCTCCATAAAAATTAACTGGTCCAGTTTTGTCTTTTTCTTCATAAGGTCCGTCTGCACCACTAAAAACAAAGTCGGTTGAAATAAAGCAAAACCTGGCATTGACTTCTTCAGCAGCGGCCAGTAGATGTCTGGTACCATCTACATTAATACTATAGCAAAGGCTCTTATTTCGTTCACAATCATCAACTTGTGTCATTGCTGCACCATGTATGATCGCATCCGGTGCAAAAGCATCTATTATAGCATCTACCTTCTCATGATCAGTGATATCCAGTTCCTGGTACTGGAATCGGTCGTGTAAAAGTTGCTTAGAAAGGCGGCAAGGTCCTTTGCCTGTAGCGCAAACAGTATGGGTGGAATTGCTCAACATAGCAGATAAGCCAGATCCGAGCATGCCATTTGAACCGGTGAGCAAAATTTTCATGATGAACACTCTTGATCATGAATTTAAGAAAATTCATCCAACAACCGGAACCTCAGAAACATCTCTTCTGAATACCATTTTTCATTTCTGGTTTTTCTAATTACATCTTGGTGTGCCCTCATCTGGTAGGCATAGGCTTTCATATCTGCTTCAGAGGCCCAAATGCTAAATGTTGCTTGTTTAACTAAAGGGACTTCCCCAATGCCAACGGAATAAAGGAAGCCGGGATGTTTGTCTAACTGAAAAGAGGCGGCGGGGACAGCCTTCCAAAAAGCAGCTAAACGTGAAAATCGTATTGTCGCTCTGGTGAGTACTGCAATCTTTCCAATAGGCTCTTCGCTTGCTTTTCTTTGGTTGATGAATGAAAGTTTGTCCCAGGTTCCATGCCCAGCATAGGGTTCCAGGTGGAATATATTCAACTTAGCATGAAATAAATTCAGCCATCTCATGATAAAGGACCCTAGTAAATTTGAAGCAGTAGTTTTTGCATTAATAGGCTGTAAAACTTGCTGATTATAAAACAGCATGATTGACCATTGTGATAAGTCTGGCCAAATGTCAAAGCTTCCATTTTTTCCAGTCCCCATTAATTTATAAAAGGTAATTTTCCTGTTAAAATAAAGGGGAAAATGAAATAGCGCCATTGATAGAAATCCAAGGAACCCTAACAAAGCTGGATACCGAATTACCATCAGAATACTTCTGTAAGCATCCTCTTGGTTTTGCGTGGATGGGGTAATTGTTAGAATTTGTTTTTCCACATCATGCTTTCAATAGGACGATCAGGCTGTCCACTGTATTTGGCGTTCGACTTTTGGTTGTATTTCACCTCGATTTCACCTTCAACTGGGAAATAGATAAGTTGTCCAATAGGCATACCATGGTATACACGGACTGGCTGTTTGACTGAAATTTCCAAGGTCCAGTTTCCGCAGAAACCAACGTCACCTTTACCAGCTGTGGCGTGGATATCAATACCTAAACGACCGGTAGATGATTTACCTTCAAGAAATGGTACATGTTCATGTGTCTCTGTATACTCTTGGGTTACGCCTAGATAGAAGATATGGGGGTAAAGGACAAACCCTTCGTCGGGTATATCAAAATATTCAATTTGGTTGTGCTCCTTGGCATCAAGGATATGGTTTTTGTATGTAGCCAGACATTTTCCCAAGTGGACGTCATAAGAATTGCTACCTAAACAAGATTTATCGAATGGAGTAATTTTAATACTCCCTTTTTCCATTTCTTCAAGAATGCGTTTATCGGATAAAATCATCGTCAGTATTTTGCGGGTGTAAATTCGTTATAGCTAGCTAGTTAAGAAATAATTTTTTTCAACAAACTGTGAACAAGGGGGAAAATGCCCATTCCCTTACCTTTACAGCATGGGTTTGTTATTACACAAGCAGGATGTTGGCTTTTCATTAGGTGTTTGGAAAATTGAAGAAGAGGTCAGTTTTTTTGCTGATCAAATTTCATATCGATCAACTGCCTCCCATCCAGGTAAACAAACACAACAGATGGCTACAAGATTTTTATTGACAGAACTGCAGGCTGATTTTCCCATAGAAGATATAGAACTCGATAGGGCAGGTAAACCTATTTTACCAAAACTGCAATTGAGTTTTAATGTTTCTCACACCAGTCGTTTTGCAGCAGCAATAATTAGTAATGATTACAATGTGGGTATTGATACTGAAAAAATCGACGATCGTATATTGAAAATCCAACACAAGTTTCTACATATAGAAGAACTGCGTTTTGTTGAAAATTATGAGGGCCATAAAAAAGTAGAATTACTAACGAAATACTGGACAATCAAAGAGGCTGTTTATAAGTGGTGGGGTGTGGGTGGAGTTGATTTTTCAAATGATATAAGAATTTTCTCAAGTCACCAAGATTTGGGAAAAATACCAGTTCAATTCAGTAAAGAGGGTGGAATTGAATTGTTGGTCGATTGTATCCAACTCGAAGACCATTGGGTCAGTTTTGTGGTGAAATAAAAACGCTCACTGCGCAGCAGTGAGCGTTAGCCTTCAATGAAGAAGATGAATTATTTTAAACTGGCTTGAAGCTTTTCATTTAGTGTAACATAATCAGGATTCTTTCCTGCTACAGCCAATTCTAAAGATTTATTTGAAGCTGCCATTGCTTCTGCTTTTTTGCCGAGTAGTGATAAGCATCTTGCCTTTTGGTACCATACCCAGTAAGCATTTGGTGATTGTGCTGTTGCTTTTTCGAGCCATTCTGCTGCTTTGTTTAAATCCTTGTTATTGTCCATATAATACATCGCCGCATTGAAGTATGGCCTATTATCTGCAGTCATCAAATTTTCAATCTGCGACATAATCTTTGCATCAACATCAACTTTAATAGGCAGACTAACAGCAGTTTGCTCCCAGATAATCATCAATTCGAGTGAATTGCTGTTCACTTTTTCAAATAAGATCATAAATGATTCAATGGGGAAAGGAAGTTGTGTTGTTGGCACTGTTACCCTAACAACATCCATATCTTGTTTGTAGGCCGATGGAGAAGTTACATCCAATTGTTTTGTAATGATAACGGTCCATTCAGCAGCACCTGGAATGGTCAGTAATCCATATTTTCCAGCAGGAATTTTTTTACCACCAATGATAACTTCTTCACTGAAAGCAAGTGTAGTGGCATTATTGGCACCTGTGCGCCAAACAGCTCCATAAGGAACTAAATCTCCAAAAATTATTCTGCCCTTGGCATTGGGCCTTGAATAAGAAAGTTCAATTGATCCCAATCCAAATTCCTGCTTTACTGTTTGTAAAGTAGAAGGAGAAGGTGTTTTTAAAACTTGTGCTTCAGTAACACTAAAAATTGTGAGCGTTGCTAGGCCTAATAAAAGTTTTTTCATTGTAATAAGTTTTGTTGAAATGGTTATTTATTATTTACGGGATAATTGTTCCTGGTCTTTTTTTAATCTGGCATCAAAGAAAAAAGTTCCCAAGGGGAGCCAAGCTGACATAAATGCCATGATAAATTTCTTGAAAGGCCAATCATAAACTTCTTTTGCATAGTAAGCCAATCCAACATACAATACAAAAAGAGCGCCGTGTGCAGAACCGGTTATTTTGACTGCCAATGGCATCCCCATGAAATATTTTAATGGCATTGCTATAAGCAGAAGAATCAGAAAAGAAACCCCTTCTGCAATTCCTACTTTTCTAAGTAAACTCAATGTGGATGTATTCATGCTTTGGTCTTTGGAACTGCAAAGTTATTTGTTTTTGAATCCTGGATGGAATCTGTTTAGCGTATCTCTTAAAAAATTTCTATCAAGATGTGTATATATCTCAGTGGTTGTGATACTCTCATGGCCAAGCATTTCTTGGACAGCTCTTAAGTCTGCTCCTCCTTCTACCAAATGCGTTGCGAATGAGTGCCTGAAAGTATGAGGAGATATAACTTTTTTTATTTCAGCTTTTACTGCAAGCTCTTTGATGATGTAAAAGACCATAACCCTAGAAAGTTGTCCGCCTCTTCTGTTTAAAAAGGCTATGTCTTCATTTCCCTTTTTCTCCGGAAGTTTTGGCCTTATTTCCTGTAAATAGATTTGAAGATGCTTGATGGCAGATGATCCTATTGGGATCAATCGTTCTTTATCTCCTTTACCAATCACCCTAATGAATCCAATGTCCAGGTACAAATGAGATCTTCTAACATTAATAAGTTCAGAAACGCGAAGTCCACAGCTGTATAAAGTTTCAAGCATAGCTTTGTTTCGCGTTCCTTCCGGCTTGCTGAGGTCAATTTTGGCTATTATTTGTTCAATTTCTTCAAATGTGAGTGTGTCTGGTAGTGATTTTTTCAATTTAGGGGCAGACAACAATTCTGTTGGATCAATTTGGGTTATTTGTTCCTGCAAGCAGTATTTATAGAAAGCTTTAATTCCAGATATAATTCTGGCTTGTGATCTTTCACTCATGCCCAACTCAGCAATCCATTTGATATAATCCTGCAATAAAGAAAGGTTAATCTCTGCTGGTCCAATTGAAAGCGATCTTATCGATAGGAATTGAATGAGTTTTTCTAAGTCTAAGCCATAGGCTTCAATCGTGTTAGGCGAAAGTGATTTTTCCAATTGCAAATGCACCAAAAAGCCCTTCTTGAATGAGTCCCACATGAATGTTTATTTTCTTGCCAATCTGTGATGAATGAGATATTCCATTAAATTCGCAACTCAAATTAGTGATTATTCAAGTTATTTACTGATTATCATGGAGCGAATAAACCTTAAAAGTTTCAAGAAGAAAGTTGAGTTAAATAAAAGGCGACTTAGGCTGGTGTTGAATAAAATTGAAAAAAAACCACCCAGGCATTTGGATCAATTGGCCGAAAAAATTGAAACTGAGGTTTGGAAAGAAGTAAGTTGTTTGTCCTGTGCTAATTGTTGTAAGGTAATGACGCCAACATTTACAGCAGAAGACATCAAGAGAATTGCGCCACATTTCGGACAAACACCAAAAGAGTTTCGCGACCAGTGGTTGGAAAAAGACAAGAATGATGATTGGACAAACAAGATAAACCCTTGTCAATTTCTTGATCTAAAGACCAACATGTGCAAAATATATGACATTAGGCCGGCAGATTGCAGTGGCTTTCCTCATTTATCGAAGAAAAAGATGGTTGATTATATCCATGTCCACAAACAAAATGTGGAGTATTGCCCAGCAACCTATACCATGGTTGAAAAATTTGAGCAACTGCTTGCTCAGGAAAAAAATTAGAAAGGATAGCCAATTGCAAATTGGAATACAGGTTTCGACCAATGGTTATTTACAAACCATCCGCCATTGTTTGGGGCAAAGAACCGCTCTATGTTGCTGTTCCCAATATTAGAAGGACCATATCTGGGGTCTTTAATGGGAAATCCTAGATCAAAACGTAAGAGGAAATAGTTAAAGTCTACACGAGCACCAAATCCACTTGCTATCGCAAGATCCTTTGCAAGTCTATTGAACTTGAATCCTGCATTTTTTAATGTTCCATCTAAATCATTTCTGAACCAAATATTTCCCACATCTGTAAAAACAGCACCTCTCATCCAAAAGCCATAAAATTGGAATAAGTTGAATCTGTATTCAAGGTTCGCCTCCAGTTGCATGTCGGCATACTTATCATTAAAAGTTCCTGCAGCAACAGTATCATAAAAGATATTTGAGCCAATACCAAGTTTTCTTAATGGCCAACCCCTCATGCTATTTGGTCCACCTGCCATATAACTTTTAAAGAAGGGTAGTGTAACCTGCCCCCTTCTGGATGCAGTTGATAGAGCCAGCCCTATACCTGCAAAAGCACGAAGATGTAAGCTGCTTTTTTTGAAATTAGCGATATGTTTATATTCTGCATCCACTTTTGCAAAGCGATATAAATTACTGAGGTATTTCCCATTTCTGGTTTGTTCAAAAAATAAGGCTCCAGTAAGTAAGCCACTCTCTTCTACATAAAGTTTAAATAAGTTGAGGTGCTTTGTACTACTTGGAGTTAAGTTTTTATTATAAAGCGCATTCATTCCTATTATTAAACCATTGTTGTAGGTATAAAGTAAGAGGGGGAAATTGCGAATTGATTCGATGAATAGACTGTCTGGTCTGAACTGAGTGAATTCTAAATTTAAAGGTTTGAATTGCCAAGTGGTGTGTGCATTAGGTTTCCATTCGTAACCTACAAAAGTATTGAAGGTGTTTAGTTTAAAAAAACGAAAGCGATCTATATAGGATATGTCTGCAGAAAAAACAGTTTTTGCTTGCTGGAAATTAGATTTGAAACGATCACTTACGGGTGCGACCATTCTTGGGAAGGTAAGTCGGTTAGTGAGCGTGATTTCACCAGATAGTATTTTTTGAAAGTTATTAAACTCTATACCTGTTCTTAAGCTATTTTCTAATTGTATACCTCTTTTACCAATATTTCTATTTCTTAGTGTGAAGTTATTGGCGATACCTACTCTTCCACTTCCTACTTGGACAAGTTGAGAAGTATTGAGGATACTACTGCCTTCGAGGTCGATGCTAAAAAATTGTCGCTTTGCAGGCTGCAGTTTGAGTGTATAATTAATTTTTTTTGTTGTGTCATTTGTCTCTGCAAGCATGTTGATGCTTTGCCATGTTCCTAATTTATTGAAGTTATTTAATGTTTTGTTATAGTCTTCTCGCTTGAACAATTCTCCCGGTTTAAGTTGGATATTATCCCTGATGAATTTCGGATGAAAAGTATTATAAAGTGAGTAAATGCTAATTGCTGCGGTATCTAGATTTGTTCTTGAAATAATAGTATCTCTTTCTTCAAGTTTTAAATCACTATAAATGTTAATATTCCCAACCCGATATTGTTGTACATGGGTACTGTCTCGGTTTGCTCTTAATCGGAAGTATACCTTAACTGCTGGTTCTTTTTCTTTAAGTGATGAATAGGACATAATAGCGGAAAATTCAAATGGATTGAGTTTTCCGTTAAGCAGTTTTGTATTGACAGTATCTACTTCTGCTATAATGTCTTCCTTTGTAATTTTTACATAACCATTGTTTTGAAAATGGTCAGTTATGCGATTGATTTCTTGATCTATTCGTTCATAGCTAAATGCAGACTTTTCCAATTTTATTGATTGCTGATTCTGCTCTGTGATAATCGATTGAAGTGAACTGTCTGCAAATTGATAAATAACAGTATCAATTTTGTATAGTGGACCAGTGTTTACATTAAAATTGACAACAACCCGTTGCTGGAATTTTTTTGATTTAATTATCGTATCATAATTAATATTACTTTTTCTGTACCCCATGCTGCTTAGCATGTTCTTCATATTGATAATCGATTGTTCAATGGGTTGCTGGTTGTAAATAGTGGGATATTCCATTACGGTAGAGGGGATGAACCAGGGAAAAGAAGGCCATGGAATTTTAGAGGCTACCCTTATTTGTGCACTGTCTTCAATTTGGGTGTAAAGATTAGATTTGATGAGTGAGACAGTTTCTTTATCATGCTCACCAACAATTTTTATGTTATTTTCGAAGTGAAAGGGGGTGTCTTTGGGGTATTTTCTGACAACCGTACAAGAAACGATTGATAGTAGGGTAATTAATAGGAAAAATCGACTATTTGAGGTTTTTTTGTACAATTGCTTCAACTTATAAATGTAACGACTTTGATCACTAAATCCGATGTCAAATATATTCAAAGTTTATCCCATAAAAAATTCCGGGAAGAAGAGGGAGTTTTTATTGTAGAAGGAGTGAAAATGGTGAAAGAGTTGATAGAAGAATTTCCTAGTCAAATTTTGCATATTTATGCGCTTAAAGACTGGGTTGAACAACATCCTGAATTAACATCTCTTTCAAGTCGCGTCACAATAATTAGTGCCAATGATTTAGAAAGGATTTCTCATTTAGCAACAGCAAATGAAGTACTTTGTTTGGTTAGTATACCTAAGGGAGAGCCGAAATTTACAAATCCTTCGGGAATAACATTGGTTTTAGATCAGATTCAGGATCCTGGAAATCTGGGTACCATTATCCGCACTTGTGACTGGTTTGGTATCAAACAAATAATCTGTTCATTAGATACTGTTGATGCTTATAACCCGAAAACAGTCCAATCAGCCAAAGGAAGTCTCTTGCGGCTTCAACTATCTTATACCACATTGAACAATTATTTTAGTTCTATTCATGATACTCCAGTATATGCAGCAGTTTTGGGTGGAGAATCAATTCAGCAAGTAAAATTTAAACAGCCAGCAGTTTTAATAATTGGCAATGAAGCTAATGGGATATCAAAGGATGTGTTGAGCTATGCAACAGAAAAGATTGCCATACCCAAAGTGGGGAAGGCAGAATCTTTAAATGCTGCCATAGCTACTGCAATCATAATTTCAAAGATGCAATTACAAGCTATCTAAACCTTAAGGCTTTTGCTGGATTGATTTTTCTGCTAATTAAAGAAGGTAACATCAAAATCAGTAGGCTTATGAGTAACGTGGATAGTCCAATCAAAATAATTTGTATGTAATCGATTACAACTGGTGCTGAATCAATATAATAGGCTTCTTCATTTAGTTTAATAAATTTCGTGTATTGCTGTAAATAACAAATACCGAGGCCTAGTACAGTACCCCAGGTGATACCTCTAAAAGCAATCCAAGTTCCGTAGTAAATAAATATATGTTGTATTGTATTTTCTTTTGCTCCAATTGCTTTAAGCATAGCTATCATGTTGGTTCGCTCAAGTATCAATATTAGTAAGCAAGTAATAAGATTAATGCCGGCAATGATAATCATCACAATAATTAAAATAGCTTTATTGGTATCCTGTAGTTGCAGCCAATCAAATATTTCAGGTGAAAGTTCCTTCAAGGTAACTGCATTCCATCCAGTCGGCAATTTCTCATAGATTTCGCTGGCCTGCTTATCCATTGCTTGATAATTGTCGATATCAATTTCATATCCACTTATGGTTGTTGAATCCCAACCGTTTAATTTTTGGATTAAGTTGAGGTCGCCTATTGCATATACTTTATCATATACATCAATACCGGTTTTAAAAATTCCGCTTATAGTTAATTTTCTGGTTCTGGGTGCCTCTCCATTTTCTTGTATAAAATAAATCAATAAAGAGCTACCTAATGTTGCATTGAGCTGATCTGCGGTATATGCTGAAATGGCTATTTCATTGCCTTTGTTGCTGCCCATTAATGAAGGCCATTTTCCTTTTTTTAGGAATCTGTTAATTTTCTTTAATGGGTAAGAGGTATCAATGCCTTTAATCAATACACCTTCAATGGTGCTTTTAGATTTAAGGATAGCTGATTTATTTGCATAAGGTGCATAGGAAATAACACCTGTCTTTTTGAAAAGGGTTTTTTCAATTGAGGCTGTTCTGTTGATGGGAATAGCCTCTGCTATATTTGATTTCAATGGCTCAAAATGCTGAACCCTGATATGTCCCCAAAACTGAAAAATCTTTTCAGCTATTACTTGTTGGAATCCATTGATAAATGAAAGGGCTATAATCATGGCTGTTACACTGATTGTGGTTGCCAATACAGAAACCCTAAGGATAAATCGTGAAAAAGCCTTTTTATTTCCTTTGATTAGTTTTTTTGCTATGTAAATAGACAGATTCAAATGTTAGCTTATTTGGTAAAAATACAAACCAATAATTAATTAATTTCGGTAATCCTCCTTTCTATGGCAAGAGCTTTATTTTTATATATACTTCTCTTTATTTCTTATCAGGCTGCTGCCCAAAGAGAGCCGGATATGATATATAATCAAGCAATCAAAACAATTAAGTTTACAAAATTTGGAGATCCTGTTGCTTATCCTGTTTTTACCCTGAATTCAAGTGATTTGCTTGAATTGCATTTTGATGATTTGGACGGTGGGGTCAAAAATTATTTCTACACCATAGTACTGTGTAATGCCGATTGGCAACCAGCACAAATGAGTTATTTCGATTATGCCAAAGGATACACACAGGTCAGGATTACCACTTATCGGAATTCAGCAATAGCCCTAACAAAGTATACCCATTACCAGGCTAATTTTCCCGATAGAAGTCTACAGCCCACCAAGTCAGGTAATTATCTTTTAAAAGTATTTTTGAATGGCGATACCAGTAAACTCGCATTTACAAAACGTTTTTTAGTAGTCGATCCAAAACTTTCAATTTCTACTCAGATTTTACAACCCAGTAGCCAACAGCTATTCTTAACACATCATAGGTTTCAATTGCAATTGGATACGAGGAATTTTGATATCCGTTATCCTCAACAACAGATTAAAATTCGTGTTTTGCAAAATTTAAGATGGGATAATGCTTTATCATTACATACGCCAACATTTATTCGCCAAGACCAACTTCAGTATATTAATGAAACAGAAATGACGATGCCTGCTGGAAAGGAATACAGGTGGTTAAATATTAGAAGTTTTAGGCTGTTGGGGGATAGGGTACAGCGTCAAGAGAATACAGATAAAGGGTTCGAATTATTTGTAAAGGAAGATATTCCAAGGCTACCACGTCAATATTTTTATTACCGCGACTTGAATGGTTTGTTTATCAACGAAACCATTGAAAATATCAATCCTTTGTGGAATGCAGATTATGCAAAAGTTCATTTTCGTTTCAAACCGCCCGAGGGCTACGCTTATCCTGGTGCTGATCTTGTAATAATGGGGGAGCTTACCAATTATGGAAAAGATCCTGCGGCAACCATGCAATTCAACTCTGCTTTAGGAGTGTATGAAACAACACTTTTTTTGAAACAGGGCTATTACGATTATCAATATAGTTTGAAGAAATATGTGGGAGGTCGTGATGTTTTTGATGAAACATTTACAGAACAAAATGCCTGGGAGACAGAAAACCAATATTTGATTTTGGTTTATTATCGACCACTGGGTGGACGCTATGATGAATTGGTAGCAGTGCGACAAATTAACAGTCAATTCAATACATCACTTCGCTAAATTCTATTATCTTTGCGCCGGCAGGTCTTACACGACCAGCTCCTGCTGAACTCCCCCAGGACCGGAAGGTAGCAAGGGTAGGCGGTTGAGCGGTGCGATGTAAGCAACCTGCCATTTTTTATGTGAATAAATCGGTAATTCCTTTTCTCCTCTTTTAATTACCTTGCTGCCTCAAATCAATCACATGAAATTTTTTATCGATACCGCCAACCTCGCACACATTAAAGAAGCCGCAGATCTAGGAATCCTTGACGGTGTTACTACAAATCCTTCTCTCATGGCCAAAGAAGGTATTAAGGGTAATGATAACATCTTGAAGCATTATGCAGATATCTGCGCTATAGTAGATGGCGATGTGAGTGCTGAGGTATTGTCGACTGATTTTGAATCGATGATTCAAGAAGGTAAAGCGTTATCTGAAATACATCCGAATATAGTAGTTAAAGTGCCTATGATCAAAGATGGTATAAAGGCCATTAAATGGTTTACTGATCATGGTATTCGTACCAACTGTACTTTAGTTTTTTCAGCTGGACAGGCCATATTAGCTGCTAAAGCAGGTGCTGCATATGTATCTCCATTTATTGGTAGAATAGATGATAGTAGTTGGGATGGTATTGAATTAATCGCTCAAATTGCACACATCTACCAGGTGCAAGGTTTTAAAACTGAAATTCTGGCTGCGTCAATTAGGAATCCTCTTCATATCGTTCGTTCAGCTGAAGCTGGTGCAGATATTTGTACTTGTCCGCTTGACTCTATACTTGGTTTACTTAAACATCCATTAACGGATATAGGGTTGGCCAAGTTTATTGAGGATGCTAAGAAAATGTAATTAAGCTTACAGGTTCCACCAATAATTAAACTTAACTACAATTGCTCTGTTCTTCACATTGAATGGGGCAGGATAGTAGTTGTCTGTATATACAACAAACAAATCAGAGGCAGGTTTGTAACGCCATTGTAATCTTGAATTGATATTGATGTTGTTTTGCTGGTTGTTGTATTGTACGAAAGTGGTCAGGAACAGGGTATTGGTGAATGTAATATCTAGGCGTGGTCCGACTAACCAAAAAGTTGTATTGTTCCAGGGTGCGGGTAATGAAATGTGGTTCACACTTGCTGCCATGTTTAAACTCACAAATGGTTGATAACGATAACCTATTTCTGCACTGATGAAGCTTCTGCTACCATTGTTGTAATAACCACCAAATCTGGTAGAAAGGCTATATGTAAATAATTGTTGTGGTTTTGAATTATAAGTGGTGCCTATTGCATACCATTGGTGTTTTGATCCTCTTGCTAAGGTATCTTTACCAAAGTTGGTTGGATCAAATGGTTGGAGAAGTAAAATCTGATCTCTTGCAACCCATTGCGTAAAAGTAGATTGATCTCTTAATGAAAGCGTATAAGCTAAGTAAGTTGTATTCTCTGTGAATGCAAATCTTTTATCAAAAAAATTAAATGATTCCAGCTTTAAAGAGTGTGAAGCAATCTTTGGATTTTTTACAAAGAAAAAACGTGTTATACCTGGTGCTAACCTGAAATAATCTTTACGCGGCACAAAACCAACATCTGCTGTATAATTTTTGCCTACATACTCTTGTTGCCATGAGATTAACCATTTCCTAGTGGCATATTGCAGGTTGGCTGCGTGCACCCAATCTTCGCTGCTGGCAAGTTTTGAAAAAGATTTCAACAGGATAGCTTTGCCTGTCCAATGGTTATTTGATGAAGCAAGGTTATATTCAAGTCCAATGTTTCTATTGAAGGGGTTTATAAAATAGGAAGCATCTTTTTCATCTGGTTTTAATACCTGATCTCTGTTTACAAAAATCAAACCAATGTTTGATCTTGAAAAAACCCTTCTTTGTAATGCAAATACGGTATAATTCTGTGAAGCAGTTTTAGTATCAAGAACACGGTCGGTTTGCATGTTCATGAAACCAAGTCGCCAATCTTTATTCAATTTACCACTCAGTCTAGCACCAAATTGAATGGGTGCGTTTAATCCAATTCTTCTGGAAAAAAAAGGTCGGATATTGTTGTATCCAAAATTGTTCACCTGATCTCCGTTCTCAAGAAAAAATTGTCTTCTTTCAGGAAAAAATAATTCGAAGCGGTCAAGGTTGGTGACTTGTCTGTCAACCTCCACTTGAGAAAAATCTGGGTTAACAGTAAGGTCTAGGTTCAAAGCAGATGTAACTGCAACTTTTGCTTCAACTCCAACTTGCCTGCGATAAGTGGAAGGAGTTCCTGCTTGGTAATTTTTTGTAACCCCTCCTAAAACATAAGGAATGACTGAGATATTTGTTCCTGCAGGTGGAGGAGGTTGATCCCATATCAATTGACCGGTATAAGCCAGTGAAGCAGTTGGGAATTGTCTTGGCACTGGCGCCCAACTTGATTTTTCTGCTACTGAGATATCAAGTCGACTAAAATTAATTCCCCAGGTAGTTATTCCATTTTTGTATCGGATAGTTTTAAAGGGAATTGAAGCTTCCCAAATCCACTTGTCTGGATAGGATTTTACATGGGAGGTCCATTTGTTATCCCAGTTTAAATCTGCTTTACCGCCATCATATAGAAGTCCGTCCCATTGTGCTCCTGCTGCATTAGACCCAAAAGTGAATCCATTAATCTGGTCATCAAATGGATCCATGAACAAAAGGAAGTTGTCATTTTTACCGAAGTTGAAATCACGCTTAAGTGACTCAACCATATAGGGTTGATCCTCCTTAAAATAGCAAATGGCAATTATATAAAGATGCTGATTGTCGTAAGTCATTTTGACTTCCGTTCTTACCTGTGCCTTACTGGTATCCATGGGAAGTACCATGTTAAAATCACTGGCAGTTTCAGTTACCGCCCATGAATCGTCAATAGCTCCATCCACTATAATGGGAGCTGATGTTTTTTTTATGTGATATCTAAAATCAACATTTTTGCGCTGAGCCAGTAGGAGTGAAGGGACAGCCAAAAAAAGGGCAAACAAAAACTTATATGGAGCAATCAATTAGCAAACAATTTCTTACTATTAAGCTACAGCTTTTTTTACTAAATCTGCTGCTTCACTCAAAAGAATTGCGCTTTGTACCTTCAAGCCACTTTCATCAATTAACTTTTTGGCCTCAACTGCATTGGTTCCTTGTAAACGGACAATAATTGGAATATTGATGTTGCCTAAATTTTTATAAGCTTCAATTACACCTGCAGCTACTCTGTCGCATCTCACAATACCACCAAAGATATTGATGAGAATTGCTTTAACGTTAGGATCCTGCATAATGATTTTGAAACCTGCTTCAACTGTTTGTGCATTGGCTGTACCACCTACATCAAGGAAGTTAGCCGGCTCACCACCACTTAATTTGATCATATCCATGGTAGCCATCGCAAGACCTGCACCGTTTACCATGCAGCCAACATTTCCATCAAGCTTAACAAAGTTTAAATTATATTTTCCTGCTTCTACTTCTGTTGGATCTTCTTCAGTGAGATCACGCATTGCAGCCAATTCTGGATGTCTGCCTAATGCATTTTCATCCAAATTCATTTTACAGTCGACAGCAATGATTTTATCATCTGCGGCTTTGAAAAGGGGATTTATTTCAAGCATTGAACAATCCAATCCTACATAAGCGTTGTATAAATTGGTTACAAACTTGACCATGTTTTTGAAAGCATCACCAGTTAATCCTAAGTTAAACGCAATTTTTCTAGCTTGAAATGGAAGAAGTCCCCCTGAAGGATGAACTAACTCTCTATGAATTTTCTCAGGAGTGTCATGTGCAACATCTTCAATATTCATGCCACCCTCTGTAGAATACATGATCACATTTTTTCCGTTTGCTCTATCAAGAAGAATGGATAGATAAAATTCCTTTCTTTCAGTTGGGCCATCATAATACATGTCTTGTGCAACAAGTATTTTGTTGACTACTTTACCAGCAGGACCGGTCTGGATGGTAACCAAGGTGCCACCTAAAATTTTTTCAGCGAATTCTTTGATATCCTCGGCACTCTTGCCCACTTTTACACCATTTATGCCTGTTTCTTTTACAGTTCCTTTACCTCTTCCACCTGCATGGATTTGAGCTTTTACAACAGCAAATTTGCTACCTGATTTTTCTTTGATTTGTTCATAAGCAGCCAACGCTTCATCTACTGTACTGCAGGCAACGCCCTCCTGAACTGGAACATTGTACTTTTTGAGCAATTCTTTCGCTTGGTATTCGTGCAGGTTCATCTGTAAAAAATTTACGCAAATATAGTACAGCGGTTCCATTTAAAGGCATAAAAAAAGAGCAGTAATTTCTTACTGCTCAGGTGGTATTAGGGGTTAAACAAAATATTTATTTGCCCTGATTTTCTGGTCTAAGGCTTCTTACTGTTTTTCCAGCTTGCCACATCTCACTATCCCTTAATTCTTTGAGTTCAACTTCAAGTTTCTCGCGGTAATCAGGTTGTGAGTTGCTATCGATGCTACGTTGGCTTTCTTTTCCAGCTGCTACGCTATCATACAGTTCGCTGAAAACAGGCAAAGTAGCGTCTTTGAATTTTTTCCACCAATCCAATGCCCCTCTTTGGGCTGTAGTTGAACAGTTTGCATACATCCAATCCATTCCATTTTCAGCTACCAGTGGCATCAATGATTGGGTTAATTCTTCAACTGTCTCGTTAAATGCTTCAGATGGAGAGTGGCCTCTTTCTCTGAGCACCTGATACTGAGCAGCAAAAATACCTTGAATGGCTCCCATTAAGGTTCCTCTTTCTCCTGTTAGGTCGCTGTATACTTCTTTTTTGAAATCTGTTTCAAATAGGTAGCCGCTACCAATTGCAATTCCCAAAGCAACCACTCTTTCTTTAGCTCTTCCCGTAGCATCTTGGAAAATTGCATAACTGGAATTAAGTCCTCTTCCTTGAAGGAACATTCTTCTTAATGAAGTTCCTGATCCTTTTGGTGCAACCAGGAATACATCTACATCAGCTGGAGGAATAATGCCTGTTTGATGATTATAGGTAATACCAAAGCCGTGTGAGAAATATAGTGCCTTGCCGGGTGTGAGGTGTTTTTTAACTGTTGGCCACATGGCTATTTGCGCAGCATCACTCAAGAGGTAACAAATGATTGTTCCTCTTTCTAATGCTTCTTCAATTTCAAATAAAGTTTCACCTGGTACGAAACCGTCTGCAATGGCTTTATCCCATGTTTTTGAATTCTTTCGCTGACCCACAATTACATTGATACCATTTTCTTTTTGGTTCAATGCCTGTCCTGGTCCTTGTACGCCATAACCGATGACAGCGACAACTTCATTTTTTAGTACTTCCTGTGCTTTAGCTAAAGGAAATTCTTCACGGGTAACTACATTTTCTTCAGTTCCACCGAAATTTAATTTTGCCATAATTTTTGTTTAGTTGTTTTAATTGTGAGTTTTATTTTATACGATTTTTGAATTAGCTTCTTCTTCAGAAATAGGTTCATCAATAATATGTTCCTGATGCTCCGTTAGCTCAAATTCTTTTAATTTTTCATGAAAGCCCTTGCTGTCTTTAATAATGGCCACCCTAGCACTTCTTACAAATTCAATTAAGCCATAGGGCTCCAGTACTTTGATGAGCCTGTCTGTTTCCTCTCTTTGGCCAGTTGTCTCAAAGATGGTGTAGTCTTTTCTGATAGCGACAACTCTAGCTCCATATGTTCTAAGTAGTCGCTCTACTTTTACTTTTTCAGCTATGATGTCTGTTGGAACTTTGTATAGAGCCAGTTCTTGCCAAATTATTGAATCATTTGTATTAAAGTAGGCTTTTAGGACATCGACTTGCTTCTCAATTTGTCGAATAATTTTCCTGACAGTCTCTTCGGTTTCGTTGATGACAATGTTAAATCTATGAATGCCTTCAACTTCAGAAGGGGATGTGTTTAGACTTTCAATATTTATTTTTCTCCTAGAAAACATGATGGCAATCCTGTTCAGCAGTCCCACCTGATGTTCTGTATAAATAGTAAGGTTGTATTCCTGTTTCATAAACTTTATTTTAATCTGATCTCACTAACACCGCATCCTTGAGGTACCATAGGAAAAACATTATTTTCTTTTCCTACCATTACTTCAAGCAAATAGGGGCCTTTGTGTTCAAGCATTGTTATTAGCGCTTTAGTTAGGTCTTTTCTTTCTGAAACGCTATTGCCTTCAATGCGGTATCCTTTAGCCACTGTTACATAATCTGGACTTTGTATATCGACAAATGAATATCGTCTTTCATGGAACAATTGTTGCCATTGTCTAACCATACCTAAAAACTGGTTATTCAATATCATTATTTTGATATCAATGTTATTTTGCATGATGGTACCTAATTCCTGAATGGTCATTTGTACACCACCATCGCCAATGACTGCAACAACTGTTCGATCTTTTGCACCATATTTAGCACCCATTGCAGCAGGCAATGCAAACCCCATAGTTCCTAATCCGCCTGAAGTGATATTACTCTTGCTTTTGTTGAACTTTGCATAGCGACAAGCTACCATTTGATGTTGACCAACATCTGTAACAATTACTGCATCACCACTTGTCAATTCATTCAGTGTTTTGATTACCTCTCCCATGGTCATGATATCAGACGAAGGGTTAAGTTCATCATGAATAACAATTTCATGTTCTTTGTCCATGCACTCCTTGAATCTACTTACCCATGTAGTATGATTTCTTTCTTCCAGTAAAGCAGTAATCAAGGGTAAAGACTCTTTGCAATCACCCCATACAGGTATATCTGCTTTGATATTTTTATCAATTTCGGCAGGATCAATATCCAGGTGAATGACTTTCGCTTGTTTTGCATACCTGTCTAAACGACCAGTTACGCGATCGTCGAATCGCATACCGACGGCAATGAGTACATCACATTCATTGGTTAATAAATTAGGACCATAATTGCCATGCATGCCAAGCATGCCAACGTTCAAAGGATGTTCTGTAGGTAATGCACTTAATCCCATGATGGTCCATGCAGCAGGCAGTCCTGCTTTTTCAATGAATGCCTTGAATTCCTGTTCTGCTTTACCAAGAATGATGCCTTGTCCAAATAACACCAATGGGCGCTCAGCCTTATTGATCATTTCTGCAGCAGCCTGTATATATTCTTTTCTGATGTTGGGCTTTGGTCGGTAACTTCTGATGTGTGTACACTTTTGATAACCTTTATATTCAAATTTTTGGAGCTGGGCATTTTTAGTAATGTCAATTAAAACCGGACCAGGCCTTCCGCTGCCCGCAATGTAATAAGCTTTTGCAAGCACAGCAGGGATTTCATTAGCATCTGTTATTTGGTAGTTCCATTTTGTAACTGGGGTAGTAATATTGATGACATCAGTTTCCTGAAATGCATCAGTCCCCAATAGATGTGCAAAAACCTGACCTGTTATACAAACAAGGGGAGTAGAGTCAATCATTGCATCTGCAAGACCAGTAACTAGATTTGTAGCACCTGGGCCGCTTGTTGCAAATACAGTCCCTGTTCTACCTGAAGTTCTTGCATAACCTTGTCCAGCATGTATTCCCCCTTGTTCATGTCTTACAAGAATATGTTCCAGGTATTCTCTGTAGTCATATAAAGCATCGTAAATAGGCATAATGGCACCACCAGGATAACCAAAGATTGTTTCTACGCCTTCCGCAATTAAAGCCTTCATCACTGCTTCGCTACCTGTGATTTCAATTGGCGTTTCTTGAATTACTTCTTTGATCATTAAATTAGCTGTTTGCATAATCAATTATTTATCAGTTATACAGCCTTCTGCTGCAGAGGTTACTTGCTTTGCGTATTTGTATAAAATTCCTTTGCTAACAGCCAATGCTGGTTGTTTCCAGGCAGCTTTTCTTGCAATTAATGTTGCATCATCTAACAAAACATTGATCTTATTATTCACTGCATCAATTTCAATAGGATCGCCGTCTTCAATTATGGCAATGTTTCCACCATCAAAAGCTTCAGGTGTAATATGACCTACAACAAATCCATGAGTGCCGCCACTGAATCTTCCATCTGTAATTAAAGCAACATCTTTACCCAGTCCTGCTCCAATGATGGCTGATGTTGGTTTGAGCATTTCAGGCATACCGGGTGCTCCTTTCGGCCCAACATAACGAATGACAACGACATCACCTTTTTTTACCCTGCCACTGCTGATGCCATTTATTAATTCTTTTTCACCATTGAAAACTCTTGCTGGTCCTGCAAATTTTTCACCCTCTTTTCCACTGATTTTTGCAACACTTCCACCTTCTGCAATATTTCCATACAAAATTTGCAAGTGACCAGTTGATTTTATAGGGTGCTCTAAAGGTTTGATGATATTTTGTTTTTCAAATTCAATATCTGGAACAGTCGAAAGATTTTCAGCTACAGTTTTACCTGTAACAGTCATGCAATCACCATGAATAAGTCCTTTTTTCATCAGGTATTTCATGACCAATGGAACACCACCGATATTGTGTAAATCCTCCATCAAATATTTTCCTGAAGGTTTAAAGTCGGCAATAACTGGAACTTTATCACTTATAGCTTGCACATCATCCTGAGTTAATGTTAAGCCGATGCAATGAGCCATGGCTATCATATGTAAGACTGCATTGGTTGAGCCACCAAGAGCCATGATAATGGTTAAAGCATTATCAAATGCTTTTCGGGTCATAATGTCTGAAGGCTTGATGTCTTTTTCAAGTAAAAGTCTTATTGCTTTTCCTGCTTCAACACATTCTTTTTTCTTGTCCTCACTCAATGCTGGGTTAGAAGAAGAATAGGGAAGGCTCATTCCCAATGCCTCAATGGCTGAAGCCATGGTATTTGCAGTATACATTCCACCGCAGGCGCCAGCACCGGGACAAGAATGTTTTACGATACCTTTGAAATCAGCTTCATCTAATGCACCAGCAATTTTTTGTCCCAATGCTTCAAATGCTGAAACAATATTGAGGTCTTCGCCCTTATAATGCCCAGGCGCAATTGTTCCACCATAGACCATGATAGAAGGTCTGTCGAGACGAGCCATCGCCATAATTGAACCCGGCATATTCTTATCACAGCCTGGTACTGTTATTAATCCATCATAATATTGAGCCCCGCAAACTGTTTCAATTGAGTCTGCAATTACATCTCTACTTACCAGAGAATAACGCATGCCATCAGTGCCGTTAGACATGCCATCACTTACACCAATAGTATTGAAGGTGAGTCCCACTAAATTATTTTCCCAAATACTTTTCTTAACGATGGCCGCCAAATCGTTCAAATGCATATTGCAGGTATTTCCATCCCATCCCATGCTTGCAATACCTACTTGTGCTTTTGCTAAATCTTCATCTGTCAAACCAATCCCATAAAACATTGCTTGTGCTGCAGGTTGGGTAGGATCTTGGGTAATTGTTTTGCTGTATTTATTAAGTTCCATATTGTTATATAATCGTTGATTTTCTAAATTGTATATTTTCTTTGTGTATAACTACATTTGTTTTGTTGTTGATATAATCGCAAATCATTTCTCCAATGGTAGAAGTGAAATAAAAATTTACAGGATCTATATCTTTTGTTACAAATCCATTCTCGATAGTCCAGTTTACTGCTTCTCTTATATGTAAAGCTTCGTCATGCATTCCAAAATGTTCAAGCAGCAAGGCTGCTGATAAAATTGAGCCGATAGGGTTTGCTAAATCTTTTCCTTTCACAGCATTATATGATCCATGTATCGGTTCAAAAAGAGGTGGCCCTTCACCAAGAGATGCAGAGGGAAGTAGCCCAAGGGAACCTGCTAGTGCACTAGCTTCATCACTTAGAATATCACCAAATAAATTTTCAGTTAAAATAACGTCGAATTGTTTTGGATTACTGATGAGTTGTAATGCAGCATTGTCAATGTACATAAATTCATATGCAACATCAGGATATACAGATGCTATTTCTGTGACAGTTTTTCTCCATAGTCTTGATGTTTCAAGAACACTTGCCTTATCAACAAGTGTTAGCTTCCTTTTTCTTTGTAATGCATATTTAAAAGCAAGGTGAGCAATTCGAGTAATCTCTGAATGAGTATAGGTGCACTCATCCACAGCTGTTTTTTTATCTTCGCTCAATTCTTTTTTACCAAAATAAATGCCTCCAGTTAACTCTCTTAAAATCATTACATCGACATCTGTCAAATATTTTGCTTTTAATGGAGATAAATAATGTAAGGTCGAATATGCTTTAACAGGTCTGATATTGGCAAATAGTTCTAGCGATTTCCTTAGTTTAAACAGTCCCTGTTCAGGTCTTACAGAAGCAGTAGGATTTTCATCATATTGTGGTTCACCAACTGCGCCTAATAATATTGCATCACTTTTTAAGCAGCGCTCAAGTGTTTCTTTTGTTAGGGGTTCTCCAAATTTTTCAATTGATACAGCGCCAATTTCAGCAAACCCGAAATTAAACACATGGCCATATTTTTTCGCCACTGTATCTAAAATACGTACTGCTTGATGGATAACCTCAGGGCCAATTCCATCTCCTGGTAAAACTGCTATGTTTAGATTAATAATCACAGTGCAGTTTTCATATTAACATAATTGTTCGCTAACTGACTCAAATTTTCATCGCCCACTTCTTTGAGAGAATCTGCCAAGTTTAAAAACTGTTGATAGAGTTCATCAATATCATTTCTGTCAAATGTGAATCCAAGGTTTTTAAATCGATAAGCTAACGCAGATCTTCCACTTCTAGCAGTTAATACAATTTTAGAAGTTTCGGCGCCGACTTCTTCAGGCCTAATGATTTCATAGGTCTGTGCATCTTTCAAGAAACCATCTTGATGTATTCCAGATGAATGCGAGAATGCATTTGCACCTACAATGGCTTTATTTGGTTGGACAGGCATACGCATGGTTTCAGAAACCAATTGGCTAATTGGATTAAGCTTTGTTGAATTGATTCCTGTTGTTAAGCCGAGGTGGGCATGTTGTTTTAAAACCATGACAACTTCTTCAAGAGAAGTGTTGCCGGCACGTTCACCTAAGCCGTTGATGGTACATTCAATTTGTCTTGCTCCATTGATTGCACCATAAATGGAGTTGGCTGTTGCTAGGCCAAGGTCATTGTGACAATGACAGGAAATTACTGCTTTATCAACGTTTGGTACATTGTTCATCAAATAGGCGATTTTCTCACCATATTGTGTTGGCAGGCAGTAGCCAGTTGTATCTGGTATATTAACCGTTGTAGCGCCTGCAGCTATTACAGCTTCTACAACTCTTGCTAAATATTCATTATCAGTCCTTCCTGCATCTTCTGCATAGAATTCAACGTCATCGGTATATTTTCTTGCCCATTTTACTGCTTGGACTGCTCTTTGTAATATTTCTTCTCTGTTGCTGTTGAATTTACTTTTGATGTGTGAATCAGAAGTCCCGATACCTGTATGAATTCTTCCTCTTTTTGCATGTTTTAAAGCCAGTCCAGCTACTTCAATGTCTTTTTCTACAGCACGGCTTAATCCACAAACTGTGGCGTTTTTTATGATTTTAGCTATGGCTTCAACAGATTCAAAATCACCCGGGCTAGAAATAGGGAAACCGGCTTCAATAATATCCACCCCCAAATCCTCCAATGCAAGAGCAAGTTCAATTTTTTCTTTGGTGTTTAATTTACAGCCAGGTACTTGTTCTCCGTCTCGAAGTGTGGTATCAAAAATGAAAATTTTACTTTCAGCCATATTAGGAAATTTTAATTGGGTGAGTATCGGTGACACTGCCCCGCTGGCTAATTTAAGTCAATGATTTTTTCGGTTTTACCCAAAATGGGTTGTAATTTACGGTTTGTAACTGCACTTAATAGGTGTGAAAATCAATGTAGTAGCGGTTTTTCAAGAAAGATATTTACGATGCCCAACCGATCAGCTGACGAAGTATTTCAACTAATTAAAACCCTTGAAAAGGGTGAAAAACGCAATTTTAAGTTGTATGTTAGTCGCAACGCGGCTGCAGATGATCTAAAAATTACACAATTGTTTGATGCGCTTGATAAAATGCAAGTGTATGACGAAGAAGTATTGTTCAAAAAATATCCCGCTATTCAAAAGCAGCAATTGTCCAATTTAAAGGCGCACTTATATAAAGAGATACTTGCTAGTTTAAGATTGATTAAAACAGAACAGGCAGTCGACATTCAACTGCATGAACAGCTTGAGCATGCAAGGATTTTGTACAATAAAGGGCTTTATCATCAAAGTTTGAAATTGTTGCAAAAGACCAAGGAAATAGCCAAAAACTATAACCAGATTACATTTTGGATGCAAGCTCTTTTTTTTGAAAAGAAAATCGAAACACTTCACATAACAAGAAGTTTCGAGGATAGGGCAGAATCTTTGGCGCAAGAAGTAAATGAACTCAATGATCGGTTATCCATGGTTGGTAGATTAAGTAATCTTGCTCTTCAATTATATGGTTGGTACATCAAAAATGGACATGTTAGGGATGTAAAAGAAATAGACGCATTAAAGTCTTTTTATTTATCTAACATGCCGGCTGATGCAAATGCATATGTAGGTTTCTATGCCAGATTGTATCTCTACCAAAGTCAAGCATGGTACGGATTTATATTACAGGATTTTCTTACTTATTATAAAAATTGTCAGAGGTGGGTGGATTTGTTTGACAAGGAACCACAAATGATCAAAGTAGAACCCCAGCATTTTATTAAAGGAATGCACAATTTACTCAATGCGCATTTTATGCTGAGGAATGACAAAAAATTTCTGCAGGATATTGAAAAGTTTGAAACCTTTTATTTATCTAAAGAGGGAATGGCTAATGTCAACAATCAGGTTCAATCATTCGTATACCTTTATCTCGCGAAGTTGAATCACCATTTTTTAGAAGGCAGTTTTACAGCAGGTATAGCCTTAATACCAGAGATTGAAGCAAAGCTGATTGATTTTGAATTACAATTAGATAAACACCGAACGCTAGTTTTTTATTACAAATTCGCCTGTCTCTTTTTTGGTGCAGGGGATTTTGATAACGCAGTTGTTTATTTGAATAAAATCATCCATTGGAAGGCAGATTTAAGATCAGATTTACAGTGTTATGCAAGATTGCTGCATTTAATTGCACATTATGAACTGGGAAATGATATGATATTAGAAAGTCAAGTAAGGTCTGTTTACCGGTTTATGTCCAAATTAAACAACCTTACCACGGTTGAAAATGAAATTTTTACCTTTATTAAAGCATCCTTTAGCCTTTCCAGAAAAGAAATCAAGACTGGATTTGAAACATTATTCTTAAAATTAAAAAAACTGGAAGGCAACCCCACTGAAAGCAGATCATTCATGTACTTGGATATTCTATCCTGGCTGGAAAGTAAGATTAAAGGTGTGCCTGTTCAGGAAATTATTGCTGCTCATTTTAGAAGTAGGATGGAAAATGAACCACCTGCCTGAAATTCTGCCATTCCTGTGAAGAATTTTCTTGTAAATTCAGCCATTTTGACTACCTTTGCCATCCTTAAATTTGGCATGCCCGTATTTTTCCAATTTTGCTGTAATATAAATCATTGATTATCAATGTATATATTCGACTTTTATGGTCGAGCAAATAGGTATTTACGGCGGTAGAAAATTGTAAAAACAGATAACTTATTATGGCTATCAAAAAAGACAATCGCCCGAAATCTTCATTTTCAAAGATTACCATCAGTCTTGCGTCTCCAGATTCTATCCTAGACAGGTCATTTGGTGAAGTACTGAAACCAGAAACCATCAACTACAGAACCTATAAGCCTGAGCGTGATGGTTTATTCTGTGAAAAAATCTTTGGTCCGGTTAAAGATTACGAGTGCGCCTGTGGTAAATACAAGAGAATTCGTTACAAGGGTATTGTGTGTGACAGATGCGGTGTGGAAGTAACTGAAAAGAAAGTTAGAAGAGAAAGAATGGGCCATATTAAATTGGTGGTGCCAGTTGTCCATATTTGGTATTTCAAGAGCTTGCCTAACAAGATTGGTTATTTATTAGGTATAAGTTCAAAGAAATTAGAAAGTATCATTTATTATGAGCGTTTCGTAGTTATACAACCAGGTATCGTTGAGGAGAAGGGTAAGAAGCAAGGTGACTTGCTGACTGAAGAAGAGTACCTCGATTTGTTGGATACACTTCCAAAGGAGAATCAATATCTTCCTGATGAAGATCCAAACAAGTTCATTGCTAAGATGGGTGCTGAAGCTGTACATGACTTGTTGCTTAGAATCGATTTAGATTCATTGAGTTATACACTAAGGAATGCTGCTGCAACAGAAACTTCACAGCAAAGAAAAGCTGATGCTTTAAAACGTTTGAGTGTTGTTGAATCTTTCCGTGATGCAAACACCAGAATCAATAACCGTCCTGAGTGGATGGTGATGCAATATATTCCTGTTATTCCACCAGAATTGAGACCGTTGGTTCCATTGGATGGTGGTCGTTTTGCGTCATCTGATCTGAACGATTTGTACCGTAGGGTAATCATCAGAAACAACCGTTTGAAGCGTTTGTTGGAGATCAAGGCGCCTGAGGTTATCTTGAGAAATGAGAAGAGGATGTTGCAGGAAGCAATTGACTCTTTATTTGATAACAGCCGTAAGTCAAACGCAGTCAAGGCAGAAGGTGGACGAGCCTTGAAATCACTCAGTGATGTATTGAAAGGAAAGCAAGGTCGTTTCCGTCAGAACTTGTTAGGTAAACGTGTCGATTACTCAGGTCGTTCTGTTATTGTGGTTGGTCCAGAGTTGAAATTGCATGAGTGCGGACTTCCAAAAGATATGGCTGCTGAGTTATTCAAGCCATTTATCATCAGAAAATTAATTGAAAGAGGTATTGTAAAGACTGTAAAGTCTGCCCGTAAGTTAGTAGATCGAAAAGAGGCTATCGTATGGGACATTCTTGAAAATATTTTGAAAGGTCATCCTGTTATGCTCAACCGTGCCCCAACATTACACAGGTTGTCTATTCAGGCCTTCCAGCCTAAATTGGTAGAAGGTAAGGCTATTCAATTGCACCCGTTGGTTTGTTCTGCGTTTAACGCCGACTTTGACGGTGACCAGATGGCGGTTCACGTGCCTTTGAGCCATGCTGCAATATTGGAAGCGCAATTGTTGATGCTGGCGTCTCATAACATTTTGAACCCACAAAATGGTACACCAATCACTCTTCCTTCACAGGACATGGTTCTTGGTTTGTACTATATAACCAAGGGTAAGCGTAACATCGAAAACGATGTGGTGAAAGGTGAGGGAATGAAGTTTTATAGTGCTGAGGAAGTAATTATTGCTTACAATGAAGGCAAAGTTGATCTTCATGCCTATATTAAGGTAAAGGTGAAAGTGCGTAACGAGGAAGGTATACTTGAGACCAAATTACTGGAAACTACAGTTGGGCGCGTTTTATTCAACCAAGCGGTACCTGCGCAGGTTGGATTTGTGAATGCTTTGTTGACCAAAAAGAGCTTAAGAGAAATTATCGGTCAGATAATCAAGATCACCAACGTTCCAACTACGGCTAAATTCCTTGATGCTATCAAGGAGCTTGGTTTCCGTATGGCATTCAGAGGTGGTTTGTCGTTCAATATTCAAGACCTTGAACTTCCTGTTTTGAAGGGTGAAATGATTGACAATGCATCTGGTGAGGTTCAAGAGGTTTGGGATAACTATAACATGGGTCTCATTACCAACAACGAACGTTATAACCAGATCATTGATATCTGGTCAAGGGTAGATACTAAAATTACCGAGACTTTAATCAGGGCTATGGCTTCTGATAAACAAGGGTTCAACTCAGTTTACATGATGCTTGATTCGGGAGCGAGAGGTTCTAAGCAGCAGGTTAAGCAGCTCGCAGGTTTGCGTGGATTGATGGCTAAGCCAAGAAAAAGTGGTTCTACAGGATCTGAGATCATTGAAAACCCAATTCTTTCCAACTTTAAAGATGGATTAAGTGTATTGGAATACTTCATTTCAACTCACGGTGCACGTAAAGGTCTGGCAGATACAGCGTTGAAAACCGCGGATGCTGGTTACTTGACTAGACGTCTTGTAGACGTTGCACAAGATGTAATCATCTCCGAGGAAGATTGTGGAACACTTAGGGGTATCGCAACAAGTGCCTTGAAAGATAATGAGGATATTGTTGAACCATTATATGACAGAATTTTAGGTAGAACTTCTTTACATGATGTGTATGATCCACAAACAGATGAATTGATCGTTAGTGCTGGTCAGCATATTGACGAGGATAGTGCTAAGCAAATTGAAGAGGCAGGCATAGAAACAATTGAAATAAGGTCTGTTCTCACCTGTGAAAGTAAACGTGGTTGTTGTGTGAAGTGCTATGGTTTGAACCTTGCTTCTGGTAATATAGCTCAGCGTGGCGATGCTGTAGGTATTATAGCTGCCCAATCAATTGGTGAGCCTGGTACACAGCTAACGCTTCGTACCTTTCACGTAGGTGGTGTTGCGGGTTCTGCATCAGTTGAATCTCATTTGGTTGCCAAGTTTGATGGTGTAGTTCAGTTCGATGGATTGAGAACTGTGAAAGCCAAAAATAACGAAGGTAAAGATGTACAGGTTGTCATTGGTCGTACCGCAGAGATGAGGATCATGGATCTCAAGAACGACCGCGTTTTGATTACCAACAATGTACCATATGGTTCAACTTTGTCTGTGGCTGAAGGAGCGAAAGTAGCAAAGGGAGATATCATTTGCACATGGGATCCATTCAACAACGTAATTGTTGCTGAAGTTGCTGGTGAAATTGGTTTTGACAATGTAATTGATGGTGTTACCTATCGTGAGGAAGCAGATGAGCAAACTGGACACAGAGAAAAAGTGGTTATTGAATCAAAAGATAAAACCAGAATTCCATCATTAAAAATCAAGGCAAAAGACGAAAAAACATATAACCTCCCAGTAGGATCACACATTGTAATTGAAGAGGGTGATCAAGTAACAGCTGGCCAGGTATTGGTTAAGATTCCAAGGATTCTTGGTAAATTGAGAGATATTACCGGTGGTCTTCCACGTGTAACTGAATTGTTCGAAGCAAGAAACCCTGGAAATCCTGCAGTTGTCTCTGAAATCGATGGTGTGGTTAGTTTTGGGGCAATCAAACGTGGTAACAGAGAGATTACAGTTGAAGCTAAAGATGGTGTTGTAAAAAAATACCTCGTTACATTAACTCGCCAAATCTTGGTTCAAGATGGGGACTTTGTTAAGGCGGGTACACCGCTATCTGATGGCCAGATTGCTCCTGGTGATATTTTGGCTATCAAAGGTCCTTTTGCTGTCCAAGAATATGTTGTAAATGAAATACAAGAAGTTTATCGTCTGCAGGGTGTAAAACTCAACGATAAGCATATTGAAGTGATTGTTCGTCAGATGATGAGAAAGGTTGAAATCGTAGACCCGGGTGATACAAGATTCCTTGAAGGTGATTTGGAAGATCGTTATGACTTCAACATTGAAAATGATTGGATTTACGATAAGAAAGTTGTTGTTGACGCTGGAGATTCAGAGGTGTTGAAAGCAGGTCAAATAGTTAGCTTGCGTGAAATCAGAGAAGAGAACTCAATTCTCCGCAGAAATGACAAAAAGGTTGCTGAATACCGTGATGCTCACGCGGCAACATCTTCACCTGTTCTATTGGGTATTACAAAAGCTTCTTTGGGCACACAGAGCTGGATTTCAGCTGCTTCGTTCCAAGAAACAACCAAAGTTCTTTCTTCTGCTGCTATTCAAGGTAAATCAGATGACATGCTCGGTTTGAAAGAGAATGTTATTACGGGTCACCACATTCCAGCAGGTACTGGTTTGAGAGACTACGAAAAGCTGATTGTAGGAAGCAAAGAGGAGTACGAATTATTACAAACTACGCGCGAAGTGATGAGCTTCGACGAAGAAGAATAATCCTAAGGGAGCAGCAATGCTCCCTTTTTTCTTTATCATCAACCCATTTACAATGAATCAAAAAGTTATCAATATTGTACTTGCCCTTGGTATTGTTATTGCCTTATTTCTTCAATTCAAAGGTTCACCAAAACAAGCGACTGCAGTTTCAACAGAAGTAGCACCTAGTGCAGTTAAATTAGGTTATGTTGACTTAGATAGTGTTCAGGAAAAATATCTTTTGTATAAAGAACAAATGGATCTTTTCGAAAAGAAAAAAGAAGCAGCTGATCGTGATTTGAATAATGCATTTCAAAAAATAGATAACGAGAGAATTGCTTTTGCAAAAAGAGGTGAGTCCATTACACAATTGGAATATGAGAACTTTCAACGTTCTTATCAGGCAAAAATGCAGAACCTCGAAGAGCAAAAGAGAGTGCTGGAAAATAACATTGCAGGAGAAGGCATGAAGACCATGGAAAACCTAAAGAAAACAATTGACGAATATCTGGTAAAGTATAACAAAGAAAAGAAATACAGCTACATTTTTTCTTATTCTTCTGGACTAAACGTTTTGTTCTATAAGGATAGTGCAACAAATATCACTAATGAAATTGTTGCCGGTTTAAATGAAGAATACAACAAAACAAAAAAGAACAAATAACGTATGAATTTCATATCTTAATCCCGGTATTTCATACCGGGATTTTTTTTAACCAAAATTCAACTTATGTCAGAACAAAATGGTTTCAAACCCAGTCTGGGACTTTTAGATGCAACCATGCTGGTTGCAGGTTCTATGATTGGCTCAGGTATATTTATTGTTAGTGCTGATATTACAAGAAATGTAGGTAGTGCTGGCTGGTTGATTGCAGTTTGGTTGATTACAGGATTTATGACCATTAGTGCTGCGCTTAGTTATGGTGAATTAAGTGCAATGTATCCCAAGGCAGGAGGTCAATATGTATACCTTAAAGAAGCTTATAATCCTTTGGTTGGGTTTCTTTATGGCTGGAGTTTTTTCTCAGTCATTCAAACTGGCACTATTGCAGCAGTGGGCGTGGCGTTTGCAAAATTTGCAGGATATTTTTTCCCAGCATTGAATATGCAGGATCAAAATATTCTTACACATATTGGATCAATTAAAATATATCCTGCTCAAATTGTTGCTATTGCAATTGTTTTATTATTGACTTACGTCAACACCCGTGGTGTTAAAGAAGGAAAAATAATTCAAACGACTTTCACAGTTTCAAAACTGTTGTCTCTATTTGGATTAATTCTTTGTGGCTTCCTTTTTGTTGATACAAGTTATTGGTCCGCTAACTGGGAGACCGGTATGCTATCTCAAAAGGCATTGGTAAATGATGATGGTAATATTACATGGGAATCGATTGGAGGAATTACTTTATTAGGTGCTATTGCTGCTTCCATGGTTGGATCAATATTTAGCAGTGATGCATGGAACAATGTGACTTTCATAGCAGGGGAGATTAAAAATCCAAAAAGAAATATTGGCCTTAGTCTTTTTCTTGGAACATTGTTGGTGACCATCATTTATGTTTCAGCGAACCTGATGTACTTGAATGTATTGCCGCTTAATCAGATTGCGAAACCAGAAGAAGACCGACTCGCAGTTGCTGCTGCCAGTGTAATATTTGGTGCTGCAGGCAGATCAATTATAGCGGTCCTGATTATGGTTTCTACATTCGGTTGTATCAATGGCTTAGTCATGGCAGGGGCAAGGGTGTATTACACTATGGCACAAGATGGTTTGTTCTTTAAAAAAGCAGCATCATTGAACAGCAATGCAGTTCCTCAATGGGCACTTTGGAGTCAGGCATTAGTTGCTTCATTATTATGTTTAAGTGGTCGTTATGGTGAGTTACTGGATATGGTTTCTTTCGTGGTAGTGATTTTTTATGTGCTGACCATCATCGGTATTTTTATACTCAGGAAGAAAAGACCAGATCTTGAAAGGCCTTACAAGGCATTTGGATATCCTTTCTTGCCATTGGTTTATATCTTAATGGGACTTAGTTTCTGTGTTTTGTTGGTTATGTTTAAGCCTGAATATACATGGCCAGGATTGATAATAACATTATTGGGTGTTCCTTTGTATTTCATCGCAGTAAGAAATAAAAACCAGGCATAGATGAACAGGGCTGCAGTTATTGTTGCTGGTGGATCTGGCACCCGGATGGGGAAAGAACTGCCCAAACAGTTCTTGAAGCTGAAGGATAAACCTATCTTAATCTACTCCATTTCAGCTTTCATAAAAGCATATCCTGATATAAAGGTTATTGTTGTATTGCCTGCTGAATATATCAGCTATGCAGAACAACTTTTAACTGAAGCGTCTATAATTGGAAATATAGTTCTAATTGAAGGTGGCGCAACAAGATTTAATTCAGTAAAAAATGGATTGGCGCATGTAGGTAATGCTGATATTGTATTTGTTCATGATGCAGTGAGATGTTTGGTATCTAACCAGTTGATACAGTCTTGCAGTGACGCAGCTGCTCAACATGGTTCTGCAATTCCCACTATTCCTGTCAGAGATAGTATGAGGAGAATAAATCCGGAAGATAATACATCGACCATAGTTGAAAGAGATCATCTAGTGATTGTGCAAACTCCTCAAACATTTAAACAATCAATGCTATTGTCTGCATTTGATGTTGATTACCATCCGTTGTTTACCGATGAGGCATCTGTAGTTGAAAAGACAGGACAACAAGTGCACCTTATACCAGGGGAGCAAACGAATATCAAGATTACATTTCCAGAAGATCTTGCTTATGCGGAATGGATTTTGGGAAATAGGGAATAGGGACTAGGGTTCTTGGATTTTTTGTTTTCCAATCTTTGCCAAAATTTGGTGTGCTACATCCATAGCCATATAGCCATCGTGTTCAGAAACAATTGTAGGAGTGTCATTTATAATGGCATCTCTAAATGCTGTTAGTTCTGCTTTAATTGCATTTTGTTCTTCAATTTCGGGATTCTCAACGGCAATAGTTTTAGTACCTCCGGGTGTTTCGATGTCAAAACAGAATAGTTCCTCATCGCCTTCACCTTTTAACTTGATGATTTCTGTCTTTTTCTCAAGGAAATCAATGCCGATATAAGCGTCTTTTTGAAACAACCTGATCTTTCTCATCTTCTTCATTGAAATTCGGGAAGAAGTAAGATTGGCTACACAACCATTGTGGAATTCAATTCTTACATTGGCAATATCAGGGGTATCAGTCATAACAGCAACACCACTGGCGGATATTGATTTTATTTCACTCTTTACCAGGTGTAAAATAATATCTATATCGTGAATCATTAAGTCGAGTATTACACTCACCTCTGTCCCTCTTGGATTGAATTGAGCTAACCTGTGTACCTCAATAAACATGGGGTTTAGTTGTTTGCCTTTGAGTGCTTGGAAGGCTGGATTAAAACGCTCAACATGTCCAACTTGAAATTTAACCTTTGCCTCTTTTGCCAGTTTCACGAGTTCTTTTGCCTCATGCATATCATTGGCCAGTGGTTTTTCTACAAATACATGTTTACTTTTTCTTAGTGCTGCTTCACAAACTGGGAAATGATATTGAGTCGGAGTGATTACGTCAATGGCATCGACAGCATCAATTAAGGTATGCATGTCATCAAACCTGGTCAAACCAAATTTTTCAATTGCTTCAGCAGCATTTGCATTATTGGGGTCGTAAAAACCTACAATTTTGGTGCCCTCAATATTTTGCCAATTGCCGATATGGAATTTCCCTAAATGGCCAACGCCAAAGATGCCTATTTTTAACATAGTCCCGCAAAGGTAGATATTTTGTGATTCAGACAATAAGCATGATTTTTGCACCATCAGACCTATTTATGAGAAAAATTGTCATTGCCATCGACGGGTGGTCATCTTGTGGGAAAAGTACAATGGCCAGACAGCTGGCCAAAAAGTTGAACTATATTTTCATAGATTCAGGAGCGATGTATAGGGCTATAACGCTGTATTTTATAAGAAACAATATTGATTTTCATAACGATATTCAAATTGAAAAAGCACTATCAGAAATTCACCTAACATTTAAGCTTAATGAATCAACAGGGAGCAATGAAATGTGGATGAATAATGAAAATGTGGACCAACTTATCCGTGAAATTAATGTGGCTGAAAAAGTGAGTGAAGTTGCTGCAATTGCTCAAGTAAGGGACTTTGCAGTTGCACAACAAAGGGAAATCGGAAAAGACAAGGGGATTGTAATGGATGGTCGTGATATTGGGTCTGTAGTTTTTCCAGCTGCAGAATTAAAAATTTTCATGACAGCTGATCCTGAAATCAGGGTGCAAAGAAGATTAAAAGAATTGCAAGTAAAAAATCCTACTATTTCAATTGATGAAGTGAGAAATAATCTTGCATCAAGGGATCATATTGATTCAACCAGAGCCATCTCTCCACTAAGACAACCGGAGGATGCAATTGTATTGAATAATAGTCATCTTACTCCAGATCAACAATTAGATTTGGCACTGCAATGGGCCCAGGAAAAAATCAATGCTTAATTACTCATCCACTCAGCACCGACAGTGTTTAAATTTTTGCTTCCAGGAAAGAAACTATTTAGTTTTTCAATGGTCTCTTCAACAATTGCATCGGGACAAGAAGCACCACTGGTAATTAGAATGCGAACATTTGCTTGCTGAGGCAGATAACCAGATTTTATGTATTCTTCATGTGTGCGCCAATTAAAGGCTTTTATTTCTTTATCCGACAACAAATCAGCAGCGGACTCTATAAAATAGGTAGGTAATTTTTCTTCACAAAGTTCTACCAAATGTGAACTGTTGCTGCTTTTTCTGCCTCCAATAACTATGGCTAAATCTGCTTTGGTCTCCAACAACTGCTTTACTGCAGTTTGGTTATCATTTGTGGCATAACACAAGGTATCTCTTGTATCAGCAAAATGTTCACTGATTGTCGACTCAGTAAGGTTATATTTTTTGATGACAACCTGTTTTAAATAATCTGCTATTGCCTGTGTATCTGTTGCCAGCATTGTTGTTTGGTTTACAACGCCAAACCTTGTAAGATCCTTATCCAGATTAAAACCTTCGCTGTATCTATTGGCAAAATGTATTTGAAAATCTTCTTTGTTTCTTTCCCCTAACATGAATTCACCTAAAGCTATAGCTTCTGCCATGTCATATATGACGATAGTTGGAGCGTGAGCATCACTATGAGAAAAAGTAGCTCTTGTTTCCTCATGAGTTGGTTTTCCATGTACAACGATGCTATAACCTCTTTGAGCAATTTGTTCTGCTCTGTTCCAAACCTTTTCAACAAAAGGACAGGTTGTGTTGTATTTTTCAATTTGTATACCAATCGCTCGAAGCTTTTCTTCAATAGCAATTGTAGTACCAAATGCTGGAATGATAACAATATCATCTTCCTTTAAGGCCTCAAAAGGTATTAACATATTGCCTTTTGTATCCATCAAAAATTGAACCCCTCTATTGAGTAAATCTTCATTGACAAAAGGGTTGTGTATCATTTCACTCAACAAAAAAATTCTTTTGTCGGGGTTGTTTTCCACTGTTTGAAAAGCTATTTCAATGGCATTCTCCACACCATAGCAAAACCCAAAGTGACGGGCAAGAAATACATCAAGTGTACCCAGACTTAAATGAGTGGGCGAAAAATCTTTTTTTAATTTATCAGCAGCTTTTCTCTTCTGTTTGATGGCAGAAATCAAAGGACTTCTATATCTGACGGGTATTGTAAATTGCTTCATCTTATGGATTCAAAGTTACACAAAGATTCAACAATACTTAATACGTTTCGTTCGAATGGGTCGTGTGTATTTCTTAACTTTCCATCATGAAGACGGAATTTAAGCCACTTGACTGGGTGTTAGACAGCAATATTTATGAAGTTAACCTTAGACAGTATACAACGGAAGGGAATTTTGCTGCTTTTAAAAAGCACCTACCACGACTAAAAGACATGGGTGTTGAAGTACTATGGTTTATGCCGCTAACACCAATTAGTCTATTGAATAGAAAAGGAAGTCTGGGGAGTTATTATGCCTGTTCAAGTTATACTGCAATCAATCCTGAATACGGGACTAAAGAGGAATTTCTGGCTTTGGTAAAAGAGGCCCACTTGATGGGGTTTAAAGTTATTATTGACTGGGTAGCTAACCATACTGGATGTGATCACGATTGGACGATAAATCATCCTGATTTTTATAAAAAAAATGAATCTGGTGCTTTTTATGATCAACATGGATGGGATGATGTTATCGACCTTGATTACACGAACTCAGAAATGCGAATAGCCATGATTGAGGCGATGCGTGAATGGATCGTGAACTACGATATAGATGGATTCAGGTGCGATATGGCCATGCTTACACCTGTTGATTTTTGGATGCAGGCTAGGGAATCACTAAACCAAACCAAAGCCTTGTTCTGGTTGGCTGAGTTAGATCCATTGGATAACCCAGAATATATGGGCGTATTTGATGCAGCCTACACGTGGAGATGGATGAATGCCGCAAAGAAAATGAAAGATGAGGGAGCTCAACAAATACATCATTTAAAGCATGTGTTATGGGAGTACCAGGATAGGCTTCCTCAAACAGCTTGTCCCGCTTGGTTTACCAGCAATCATGATGAAAATAGCTGGAATGGAACTGAATATGAGAAGTACGGTGAAATGGCCATGCCGTTGGCACTTTTTGCTGCAACTTGGAAAGGTGTTCCTTTGATGTATTCAGGTCAAGAGCTGCCCAATTTAAAGAGGTTAGCATTTTTTGATAAAGATGTGATTGAATGGATACCGCAACCTGAATTGCATGATTTTTATAAATCATTATTCAGCCTTAGAAAAAGTTCTGCGGCATTTAAGTCCAGTACTGAAGATGATAATTGTGAATTATTAAGCAATAGTGTAGACCATCATGTATTAAGCTTTATGCGTAAATCAGGAGATGCAGTGGCTGTTGTAGTATTGAACTTATCACCTTGGCATCTGCCTGAAGTTGAAGTTGTTTTACAAAGTTCCAAAGGAAATTATATTGAATATTTCAATGGTACACAAAAGCAAATTGGGACAGCACATCTTCATCTTGAAATGCCTGCGTTTTCATACCAGGTTTGGATAAAAAAATAAAGGCAGAAATGTATTCTGCCTTTATTTTATAGGTATGCTGATTTATTATTCAGTTGTTTCAATAGTATATTGATATACACCTTCGTATCCAGGATAGAAGCCTTCCAATAAGATTCTTTTAGCTGGTTTAGCAATTGCTGTATTAAATTCTTCAGTTGATTTGACTTCAGTTCCATTCGCCTTTAAAATGACAAATCCATCACGCATTCTGGTTTGTTCATCAATTAATCCACTATTGATTTTTGTTACAACCACACCGCCTTTTACACCGTATTCTTTAGCTTTCTTAGCATCAAGTGTTTGTAATATTGCACCTAATTTATCAGAAACAGTATTTTTTACTATCTCATAGCTGCCTGATCTGTTTTTCAGTGTGATGCTGGTAGAAGACTCTTTACCAGCTCTTGAATAGTGAACGGTTATTTTGTCTCCAGGTTTGTATCCAGCAATTTGTTCGACCATTTCACTGCCATTGGCTACTTTCACTCCATTAATTTTTGTGATATAATCACCTGTCTGAATACCTGATGATGCCATTGCACCATCTTTTGCTACATCCATAACAAGAACACCTTGGCCTTCTTTATAATTAAGTTTTGTTTTTTCAGCTTCAGGTGCATTTTCTGGTAAATAACTAATACCCAGGTAGGCTCTTTGTACTGTTCCATATTGTAATAAATCATTGATGATTTTTTTGACAATATTGACTGGTATTGCGTAAGAGTATCCGGCATAAGCTCCAGTTGGTGAGGCTATAGCAGAAACGATACCCACCAGTTCACCAGATGTATTGATTAAAGCACCACCAGAGTTCCCCTGGTTAACTGCTGCATCTGTTTGGATGAATGATTCAATAGGACTGTTGCTTTTTCTTTGGTTTAGACCAAGTGTTCTGGCTTTAGCACTTACAATACCCGCAGTGACTGTGGTTTCAAGGTTAAGTGGATAACCGACTGCCAAAACCCACTGTCCTACTTTGATGTTGTCTGAATTTCCGTATAACAAAAAGTTTAGTCCCTTTTCTTCAATTTTAATCAAAGCCAAATCACTACTGGGGTCTGTACCTATCAATTTAGCTTTATATTGCTTTTTGTTGTTTAAAGTGACTTTAATTTCATCAGCTTCTTCAATAACGTGGTTATTTGTCACAATATAGCCGTCCTCACTGATAATGACACCAGAGCCGCTGGCACGTTGTGGCATACTTCTCATTTGGGGGCCACCAAAAAAGTCCTGAAAAAAATCATCACCAAAGAAATCACTAAAGGGGCTTCTTCTGGTTTTGGGAAGGTTATTGTTTGCCTGATTTGATCCAATTGTTGTGGTGATATGAACAACTGCTGGAACGCCTGCTGTAGAGGCAGGTTGAAAATCTACCGGTTGGCCAGGCACGTTGTTGTTGCTGTCATAAAAGCCAGCATAACTAGCCGGTAATTTACCATTGTACTCTTGAATAGCGTTGGGTTTACGGATGAAAGAATCATAACCAAACATTGCCGCTGTACTGGTAACCGCGCTAATCAATACTACTGTAAGTGTTTGCTTGATGTTCATGGTTCTTTGTTTTTACTTTTATATCTGGGTTAAATCAAAAATAATGCCCTTTGTTGCAAATAAACAAACATGACTGAATTTCAGTCAACCGGCCAGCCTATTTAACAATTTATTAGCCGGATAGGTTTTTCCTGGATGATTTTTTATGAAATTTTGGCACAGTTAAGTCAGCTTACTTAAAAAGGTTAGGGTGTCAACCCCATCAGGGAAGTCAGTCAGACTAGGCTGTTGGGCCTGACCAAAAGGAAGATGATCTTTCCCCACAATGCACTGAATTTTATCTTTGTCAATTTTATGAAGAATTTCAACTGGGTTGTCATAAAATTGGTAGTGCAGTTGTGAAATGGGGGAAAAAGGACTTTCGTTCTCCAATAATACAATCGAATCATTGCTCATGTAGAATTTGTTGTTCATAATGGCAATTGTCAACTGATAATCGAAGTTGTTTTTATACTTGTCATGATCCCTGTAGTGATCATATTTTCTAAGTGCATTAAGTAAGGGGAGAAAATCATATGATGTTGGAACCCAAATCTGCGTTATATTCCTGCAACCCAATCCAAAATAAAGTTGAATATCATCAGCTAATTTGTTGAGCTCTTCTGAGGTTTCAGTTCCATCTAAAATTGCAATGGAAGTCCTGTTTTTTCTAATAATATGAGGGAATTTGCTGAAGTAGTATTCAAAATACCTTGCACTGTTGTCACTTCCTGTAGCAATATAAGCGTCACAATCCTTGAGCATTTCTTGAATGTAAATCCATTCTTCTACTTCAGGCGCAATATCAGTCAGTATCGTAAGTAGGTGTTTAACTAAAATTGTATCTTTCGAGGACTGCTTTATTTTAAGCCGGTGTCCGCTTAAAAATACAGCTATAAGGTCTTGTAAACCAACAAAAGGTATGTTTCCTGCCATTACCAGGCCTATTGTTTTGGGGTTGAATTGGGCGTCAGGAATTTGGTAGCGTTCACTGATTTGTTCCAGTATGTTGGTGGCTAACATGCCCTTGGCAATAGCCTCGCCAGCTGATGAAACATATTCGGGTGTGAACCATTTATTTTCTGCCCATGCCCTTTGCTGGACATCTTTGTAGGCTTCTGAATGATTCTGTAAATAGTCTCCTAATCTAGAAAGTAAGTTAATTCTTGTGCGTAAATTCATTTTCAAATTTTCCATTCATTGGTTTACCTTTACAGTGGTCTATGATTCAAAATTACGTTCAAATTCAACCTTAAAAAATACAAATATTATGGCAATCAAGATTACTGATGAATGTATCAATTGTGGTGCTTGTGAACCAGAGTGTCCTAATAATGCAATCTATGAAGGTGGAGTAGAGTGGGCGGTGTCTGACGGAACTTCTGTAAAGGGAGCATTTACCTTGATGGATGGGAGTTTGATTGAAGCTGATGCCAAAAACTCACCAATCAGCAATGATACCTATTACATAACACCTAACAAATGTACTGAGTGTCAGGGTTTCCATGAGGAGCCACAATGTGCCGCTGTTTGTCCAGTTGACTGTTGTGTGCCTGATGAATTATACCAGGAAACTGTGGAAGAATTATTGCAAAAGAAAGACAAACTTCACCTGTAGTCATTAATCTCTTTGTTAAAAAGGTGAGGGCATCAATATGACCCTCACCTTTTTTATATATTTGTATTCCTAGATTTAAATAACCAACATGAATAAGCCTGTTATCGCTTTTGTCACTGGTGGATATTCATCCGAAGCAGTAATTTCATACAAGAGTGCAATCACCATTGAAAAGAATATTGATACATCAAAATTTGATGTTTACCGAATTGATATAACACCAGAAGAATGGTTCCATCAAACAACATCAGGAGAAAAAATAGCTGTTCGAAGAGATGATTTTACACTGCTTATTGATGGTAAAGTCATCAATTTTGACGCTGTGTTTATTGGTATACATGGTACACCGGGTGAGGATGGAAAATTGCAGGGATATTTTGATTTGTTGAACCTGCCTTATACCTCATGCGATGCAACTTCATCAGCCATAACATTTAATAAGCGATATACTACTGCAGTTGCGGGTGCTTCTGGATTTCATGTAGCTAAATCCATTCATATTTTTAAATCAAATTTCATTATGGAGGATATAGCAGGATGGGATTTGAAGTTTCCGGTTTTTGTAAAGCCAAACAATGGTGGATCAAGCATTGGCATGAGTCGTGTTAATGTTAGAGAAGAATTAAGTACTGCAATAGAAAAAGCTTTCAATGAAGACAATCAGGTATTAATTGAAGAATTCATTGCAGGAAGAGAATTTACCATTGGTGTTTTTAAATCTAAGGGACGAATCATCACTTTGCCATTTACAGAAATAATTACTGAAAATGAGTTTTTTGATTTCGAAGCCAAATACCAAGGTAAATCTAAAGAAGTAACACCGGCTGAATGTAGTCAGGATACTGCTGATAAAGTAAGGAAAGCTGCTGCGGGAATATATAGTGTGTTTAATTGCAGAGGTGTTGTAAGAATGGATTTTATCTTCAATGACGAAAATAAAATGCCTTATTTACTCGAGATAAATACTGTACCCGGACAAAGTGCCGCAAGTATTGTGCCGCAACAGGTTGCAGCTATGGGAGTGAGTTTGACTGACTTCTACACCATGTTAATTGAAGAAGCACTTGGTGTATAAAATCCAAAACCATGAATGTTGAATTCATCACCAGAAGACCACTTTGGCAGAATATATTAATCGGCTTTGGAATATCTGTTTTCTTGCTGTTGGTTTTCCTTTTTCTTTTGAATAGAATAACCAATCATGGTGAATACCTGGTTGTTCCTGAAGTGAATGGGAAAAATTATGTTGATATTAAAGACCAATTGGAAAATCAAGGTTTTGAGGTGGTTATCCAGGATTCAATTTATGTAGATAGTATTGCACCGAATGCAATCATTAAACAATTTCCAGAACCAGAAGCTACAGTAAAAGTAAATAGAGTAATATACCTGACTGTAAATTGTACCGTACCGCCAACTATACCCATGCCTAATTTAATTGGTATGAGTTTTAGAAATGCGCTATTAGAGTTGAGGTCTCTGGGTTTAAAAATGGGAGATACGACTTTTATTCCTGATATGGCAAAAAATGCAGTCAAAGACCAGCTTGTTGAAGGTGTTCAAATCAAGCCTGGTGCACCAATAAGCATGGGGACAAAAATCGATTTATTGATTGGTTCTGGATTAGGTGGTGGTGCTGTGCCCGTGCCAGATTTATTCGGGTTAACTTATCTCGAAGCAAAACTAGTCATGGAATTAAACGGTATAACAACAGGTGTTGTTTTATTGGATGAAGGATTGATTGATACAAGCCTTGGGTTTGTTTATTGGCAAAATCCTAATCCATTTGATGAACAGCTAAATGTAAATATGATTAGGGCTGGTCAATTGATGGATATAAGAGTAAGTACTACAAAGCCTGAGAAAAAAGCAGATACACTGCAAAACAAAAATTAATTTTACAACAACAAAATTATTGATCAATATGAGAACAATACAAGTTGCTGAGCTTAACCAAAAACTGCAAAATGGAGAAAAACTTCATCTGGTTGATGTAAGAGAGGTTTTTGAACATGAAGAGTATAACATAGGTGGAATATTATTGCCACTTGGTGATATTCGCATGGGAGATACAGAGAAAATTGATCATCTTAAAGATGAGGAAGTATACCTCTATTGCAGAAGCGGAAATAGAAGCGGACAAGCTGCTATGATTTTGGAAACCATGGGTTTCAGCAATGTTACCAATGTAGGTGGAGGAATGCTCGCTTGGCAAGATAGCTTTGGGGTATAAACTTAATTTTTCGGCTGAATAGCTTTCAAATCCGTCGCCGACTTAGTTAACATGGTTTCAATAAGTTCTTTACTGAACCTTTCTACAGAGCCTGGATTGATAGATTTTGTTTGAATAGACCAGATAAGTGTTTCTGTGTCTGTATCAAAAAGATTCCCTTCCATAAAATACGTTCTGTCAGTAACGTAGTAACCTGGATCATAAGCATAAGGGTACCAATAGGAATAATAACCTCTGAAATGAAGACCGTAACCAGGAAAAGGTCCATATATACCAAATGTGCCTGGTACGTACCGGGTCTCACTTTTTTTGTCAGTAAGCGTTATTGTAAAGATCAAGTCACATTCTAGTCTTTTTATTTCTTTCATCATCATTTCTCTACTGGGAGGAGCAGGCTTTGAAAATGAGGGAGGAAAATAGTCCCAGCTTCTTTCTGCTGTATACCCATTCGATTTTGCAGTCAACCACATTTCTTCCTCTAGGTGAGTTCTTACATGAGGGTTGTTTACCAGTGCCGCGACAAAGATTTTCTGATAAGGTTTATTCGTCTTAAAGGTTGGGTTTGTCCAGCTATAAGTTATCTTATTTGAAGAAATACAAGCTGAAAAAATGAAAATAAAGAGTATGGTGTTAAGTAATATCTTTTGCATACAATTTAATTGAGTATGCAACATACAATTAGTGGCACCTATAAACTGTATAGATGCCACTATATATCTCAAGAAGTTGTTTTTTGTTATTTAATGAAGAATCTTTAAAAATTGATGTTTAATCCCACCATTAAATTTCTCTCAGCCATGGGGTAGAAATAATTGTTGATAGAGATTTGGTTGTTGAACAAATAAGTGAAGGTATATCCGTTTGGTGCGTATAACCTATTCCATAGGTTATTAACCTGAAAAATTAATTCAATACTTGAGAACCCTTTGGGTTTAAATATTTGATTAATCATAAGATCTTGTACAATAAATGGATCAATACTTCTGTCTTTTCTAGATGTGTTGTCAAGGTACTGTCTACTAACATATTTACTGATCAATCTAATTTCTGTGTTAGTGAATGGCTTGTAGCTTAGTGTTGCATTTTCAACAATTGAAGGAGAAAAGGCAATATCAGCATTTTTATAAAAATTGGTTTTTTGTCCACCTAAATCATAATCATCAAAGTATTCTGTAAATTCTTTTACCTTATTACTGCTCATCGCAATATTGTTGCTGAATTGAAGTTTTTCGTTAATGATAAAATTAGATTCTATTTCAATTCCAGTTCTATAACTAACTGGAATATTGGTTCTGGTGTATGCTCCAACATCATTGATCTTACCAGTAAGTATAAGCTGGTTGCTGTAATGCATATAATAGGCTGTTACAGCAAGTTTATAATTCTTGGTATTGCGTTCAAATCCCAGTTCCAGATCATTTAGTGTTTCGTGTTTTGGTATTTCTGTAGTGCTCACTTCAAAGTCATCTCTGTTAGGTTCTTTATTCGCGATGGCAAATGAAGCAAAAATTGAATTGTTGTTTTTGCTATATCGGACTCCAACTTTAGGGTTGATAAATAGCCATTGTTGATCTATTGTTAATCCCGGGTTATTCCTGAAACCTTCAATATCATATCTTACATTTCTTACCTGGATATCACCGAAAAAGTGGAAGTCGTTATACTTATGAAGCCATTTACCAAAAATATGCTGTTCCTGCTTTCTTGCATCTAAATCATACCATTTGTAATCCTTTTCAATACCCACATTTGCCCAGATAACTTTTCCAAAATGGTTGCCATCATAATTGCTGGATCCGCCACCTAGAATGATTTCATTGTTTTTGTATTTTTTTTGGAAGCTGAAATTTGTCCCAGTATAGATATTGTCAAGCCATAACTGTCTGATAAGATCGGTTTCTGTTATGGTGTTTCCTCCAGATACAAAATTGGGAACTCCGTAGGTACCAAAAGATTGGGTTGCTTTATATTGTTCATAATAACCATTTCCTGTCGTGGCAAATACGGCAGCGTTAAAATTCCAGCGACTATTTATTTTTTTATTATAGAACAACTGATAATGTGTTTGTGTGTAATTGTCCGTCTCGTTTCCATATGGTTCGCCAGGTTTTTCAGTTCCCGCACTATTGTATTTTCTGTTTGTGATTAACTGTTCTTCTGTAACCCCATACCAGGCTTGTCCGGTTTTCTCTTTACCTGAAAACACATTCAACCTGAGTGAAGAATTTTCTTTGATGCTTGCTGCGGAAACATAAAAAGATTGAAGTTTGCTGGAAGATCTATCAATATAACCATCACTTGATATATTTGATAATCTTGCATCTATGGTATAACGACCATTGATTAAACCTGTCCCGAGTTTTATTGTGTTTTTATTAGTGTTGAATGAGCCTATGCTGTTACTCAATGTTCCGTAGGCTTTTTCCTGTACTTCATTGGTCATGAGGTTTATAGTTGCACCAAAAGCACCCGGACCATTTGCACTTGTTCCAACACCCCTTTGTACCTGGATATTATTGGTGGATGAAAGAAAGTCGGGTAGGTTCACTAAAAAAACGCCTTGTGATTCTGCATCATTGTAAGCGATACCATTTAGTGTGAAGTTTATTCTACTTGCATCAGTCCCCCTGATACGAATACCGGTATAACCAATTCCATTACCCGCATCAGAATTTACAACTGCACCAGGAATCTGATTTAGTAAAAAGGGAATATCCTGTCCGATATTGTTTTTTTCAATAGCTCTTTTGGTAATTAGACTTTGTGTAAAAGGATAGTTTTTTTCAGCCCTCACAGCTCTGATTTCAATGGGTTCCATGAGCTTGGCCTTCATAGTGTCTGTTGATACAGCAGTTGGTTGAGTAAAACTTGATGCGATTTGGTTGTTTTTTGAAAAACTGGTTGTCGAAATGGCCAAGAGTAAGATGGCCGTCAAAATTTTTTTCATACTGTTTTTGTTTTTTTGGTTTACAAAAACAGGAAAGGATGAAATAGCGGATTCGTCCTTCCCTGCGCAGGCATTATCCTGATCAGGTCCTACGGGTTTGATCTCAGCGATGAGGATTAGTCAAAGCACCCCGGAACAGTACAAAATTAGAGATTGGTTTTTAATTTAAAAAAACGACTTACCTTTTGTGTAACTTTTTTTCAAGCAAAACGTCTATTACATATAAACAAAACCGAAAAAATAAATGAAAAATATTTTGACTTTGATGTTGGTGTTATGCTCTTTTACTTCTTTTTCACAGGAAAAAGTGATTTTTAACGATGAAAATGTAGTATTAAGAGATGTAGCGAATTTTCATTCTGTAGTCGTAAGAGGGCCTTTCAAAGTTTATTATTCCTCAGATCCTGAGACACAAGTGGCAGTAAGTGCAAAAGACACTGAAACGAGAGACCGAATCACTACAAAAGTAAATAACGGAACGTTATACATTTCATTGGATGATAATGGTGCAAAATGGTGGAGAGGTAACAAGGAATTTAAAGTGTATGTCACGGCTCCAAAGTTAAATGCACTAACGGCATCAGGTGCAGTCAATATTGTTGTTGTTGATGTGTTGAAGTCAACTAACCTGACTTTAAACTTATCTGGTGCAAGCGATTTCTCCGGAAAAGTAGCATGTAGTGAAATAAAGGCAAATCTAACAGGGGCATCCGATACCAAGATTAGTGGGGTGGCAGAGAAAATCGGATTAGTCTGCACTGGTGCTAGTGGGTTTAAAGGAAGCGAATTAAAGGTTAAAGAGGCCGACTTAGTTGCAACTGGTGCCTCCAGCATAAAAATCCATGTTTTGGAATCATTGAAGGCAAAGGCATCAGGTGCAAGTAGTATCCATTATAAAGGAGCACCTAGAATGTATAACCAAAGTGCAACGGGAGCAAGTACGATTAGAAATATAGATTAATTGAGAAAAAATAGCTTGAAAAATAAAAAAGCAACCATTTTGGTTGCTTTTTTTGTTGCGAAGGCTGGGATCGAACCAGCGACCTTCGGGTTATGAGCCCGACGAGCTACCGCTGCTCTACTTCGCGTTGCAAAACTACGTTTTTATCCCTTATGTTCAAAACAAATTTTACTGGTGTACCTTTGCTTACTTAATGAAATCAGGTTTTGTAAATATTTTAGGCAAGCCCAATGCGGGTAAGAGTACACTATTGAATGCTCTAGTTGGTGAAAAGCTAGCAATTGTTTCATCAAAAGTGCAAACGACTAGGCACCGCATACGTGCTTTTGTAAACGGGCCTGGTTATCAAATTGTATTTTCTGATACGCCTGGGGTTATTGAGCCTAAGTATAAGCTGCACGAAAAGATGATGCATGCTGTGACAACCAGTTTGGAAGATGCAGATGTATGTTTATTGGTAGCAGACCTTAGAGACAATTTTGATGAACTTGACCAGCTTTTTTCATCCCTAAAATTTAAGGTTCCAGCAATATTGGTACTAAATAAGTCAGACCTGGTAAAGTCTGATAAAATTGCTGCTGCAAAGCAATATTTTGCTGAAAAGTCATATGCCTCGACAATAGTTGTGCTTTCGGCACAAGCTAAAGACCAAGTTCAAGGATTAGTAGGTGCGATTGTAGATCTTCTTCCAGATGGAGCAGCTTTTTATGGTGAAGATGAGTTAACGGATATGCCAACTAAATTCTTCACCGGGGAGTTGATTAGAGAAAAGATTTTTGAGTTGTTCGATGAAGAAATTCCATATCAGTCTACTGTTATGATTTCAAAATTCGAGGAAAGAGAAAATATCATAAAGATTTCAGCTGAAATTATTGTCCAAAGAGAATCACAAAAAGCCATAATTCTGGGAACAAAAGGCGCAATGATTAAAAAATTAGGAATGTCATCTCGACAAGCCATTGAACAGTTTTTAGATGAAAAAGTCTATTTGGAATTGTTCGTTAAAGTAAGGTCTAATTGGCGCAACAACGATCTCTTCTTAAAAGAATATGGGTATATTCAGTAAATTTTTTTCTTATGAAGCAACTATACATGATCTCTTTATTATTTATGGCTACAAGTGTTTCTGCTCAAAGTGGATACTTGCCTAGAGAGAGTTTTGAGGGAGCAGCTTATACTTTAGCAGTGCATGAAGTTAATTTTGAAGGAGTAGAAAATTCCAGTAAAATGAGGCTGCCTTATTCTTCTGTAAAGGGTAGTCCCTTTTACAAAGATGAATTGCTTTGGGCTACTTTCTATGATCAAAAAGGTAAAATGACCGGAAAGCAGAAAGCAAAAGTGAACTTAGCTAGTCATGAAATTCACTTTATTGGTGAAAAGGAAATGGAATATGTGGCGCCTTTTGAGTTAGCGAATAAAGTTGTTTTGTCTCATGAACAAAAGTCTGATACAGTAGCAGTTTTTGCACGACTAGTTCCGGGCTTACAGTTTAACAATAAGCCGCTTACCGACTATGTTCAACAGCTTACATTTGGTGAAGCAGTTTTATATAAACATACCAAGCGATATGTAGCATCTGCTGATTCTATGTTTGGCACATTGAAGCGTTATTATTTTGCATCACAGAACAGTTATTTTTTAAAATTTGATGCTGATCCTGTTTATATAAATAAACTTTCCTTAAATGCCTTACTAAGTATTATGCCAGAGTCAAAAGGTTTACTGGAGTGGGCTAAGAAAAACAAGATAAATGTTAGAAAAGAAGAAGATCTTGTAGCCTTAATCGATGAATGGAATAAAACTTTCAGCAAAGAAAAATAAATTATCAACTCTCTTAAAAAATTTTATGCCAGGATTTACATTAGCGATTGTGGGAAGGCCCAACGTGGGGAAAAGTACTTTATTCAACAGGCTTCTCGAGCAAAGAAAAGCTATTGTTGAAGATACGCCTGGTGTAACCAGAGATAGACAATACGGCGTTTCTGAATGGAATGGAAAATCATTCAATGTTATTGATACCGGTGGTTTTGTTGCGGGTGGCGACGATGTTTTTGAAAAAGAAATTCGTGAGCAGGTACTTATAGCAGTGCAAGAAGCAAATGCGCTGTTGTTTATGGTAGATGCAAGTACTGGTATTACTACATTAGACGAAGCAATGGCAGATGTCTTGCGTCCGGCTAAAAAGCCTGTCTTTCTTGTGGTAAATAAAGTAGACAACAATGCACGGTTATTAGAAGCGAGTGAATTTTATTCTTTAGGATTTGAACATATTTTTTTCATCTCATCGATGTCGGGAAGTGGAACTGGAGAGGTATTGGATGAGGTAGCTAAACTTATTTCAGTTGAAGCTGAGGAAGTAAGTACAGAACTGCCTAAAATTGCAATCATTGGTCAGCCTAATGTAGGTAAATCTTCCCTTTTAAATGCAATGGTAGGAGAGGAGAGGACTATTGTGAGTGATATTGCTGGTACTACAAGAGATACCATCCATACACATTATAATCTTTTTCAAAAGGAGTTTATTTTAATTGATACTGCTGGAATTCGAAGAAAAAATAAAGTGCATGAAGATCTTGAATTTTATTCTGTTATTCGTGCAATTAAAGCAGTAGATGAAGCAGATGTTTGTTTGATGATGATTGATGCAGAAAAAGGAATAGCACAACAGGATTTAAATATTTTTTCATTAGCTGTAAAGAAAGGCAAGGGTATTGTATTTCTAGTCAACAAATGGGATTTGGTTGAAAAGGTTACCAATACTGCCAAGGACTATGAAAAGCAGCTTAAAGAGCGATTAGCGCCTTTCACTGATCTTCCTGTTATATTTATTTCTGCAAAAGAAAAGACGCGTGTTTTTAAGGTAATCGAGACTGCATTAGAAGTTTATGAGAGCAGGCATAGAAGAATTCCGACCTCGAAGTTAAATGAAGAGATGCTACCTGTTATTGAAGCATATCGCCCTCCGGTTGTAAGGGGAAATTCAGTGAAAATAAAATTTGTAACTCAGCTGCCAACAGCAGTTCCAAGTTTTGCCTTTTTTACCAATTATCCTGATGATATAAAGGCCCCCTATAGAAATTACCTTGAAAATAAACTTCGCGAAAAATTCAATTTCAAAGGTGTTCCTGTCAGAATTTTCTTTAGGAAGAAATAAAAATTGAGGCGACTAGATAGTCGCCTCGTTGTATATTGACCCAAAACTAAATTTTACAATTTGAAGTAAGCGCCAATCAGAAAACTCACATCTGATTTCTTTAAACTACCGTCTTTTAACATATATATGCTTTCCCCAGCTGTTTCATGTCTGAGTTCTGGTATAAAAGTCAATTTTCCAAATTTTATGTTGGCGGATAAAGTATTAGCAAATATGCTAGCACCTGTTGCAGCTGAACCTAAAGCTGCCATTTGATTTTGGTCATTAAAGATTTCAGATCTTAATGTCAAGCCAACTTTTTCAACAGGATCATAGTTTAGGTATAGCGCTGCGCCTGACCATGATGCAGGTTTTGAGTAAATGTTATTTGATTGAAGTTTAATGCTATTGATTGTTGCATTAAGACCTATATTGAATTCATCGTTTATTTTTCCAGTTGCAACAATATCAAATTGTCTGGTCTTTGCTGAATCACCCGGTCTTTGTCCACCTGCATAATTGAGGTAGATTTTTGCATTTTCTCCAATAGGCTGACTTAACTGTAATAATAAAAACTTTTTACTTGAAGCAGGAGCTTTTCTGTAGTCAGTTGGATTAGCCACGCCAATCATCAAACCAGTCGTTCCCAACGTGAAATCAGCTTTTATACCGGTGTGTAAAAAAGGTCCGTAAGAAAACATATACGACATGCTATAGTTTCTATTCCCATAAGGATCTACTAATTCGTATCCAACATGTGTAGCCCATGTGCCAGCAGTAAACTTAACCCAGTCGGTTATTGCATAAGATGCATAAAGTTGCTTTACGTAAGATAAAGCGCCTTTGTCATTATAAGCAAACTCTTCTGCACGCTTTCCAATACCAAGATCTGCAGTAAAAGAAAAGTTTTTTGCAACGAAATCTACTTTGCCAGAAATCATACCTAAGGCCAGTTTATTGTTAGAATTTGTGAAACTGGTTCTGTTGTTTGATAGATTCTGGTTAAAATCTGATCTGAAATAACCATCTGCAAAAGCAGAGAAAGTCCAATTACTTTTTTTAGTAGAATCTTCTTGTGCTGAGGTTTCTGCTGCTAATGTGAGCAGGAAAGAAAATAAATAAAGTTTTCGTATCATTGTTTTGGTTTTTAGTTCTAAAAAAGGGTATGGCAAAGGCGAATGTTCTAGTCCAACACCGCCCCGCGCTGTACCCTTGTTATGTATTAAGCTTTGTGCGGATTTCTTCCATATTTTTCATCATGTTGTGTAGCATCCAGTCCTAATTCTTCTTCTTCTTCACTTACGCGTAATGGTTGAATTAAATTGATGAGTTTGAAAATGATGAATGAAACAACGAAAGAATAGACAACTGCTATCACCATAGCCTTTAACTGTGTGAAAAAGAAATCTGGATTACCATAGAATAGACCATCATTTCCGGCACTGTTTACAGCCTTTGTAGCAAATACCCCAGTGAGGATCATGCCAACTATTCCTCCTAATCCATGACAGGGGAATACATCTAGTGTATCATCTAATGTAGATTTATGCTTAAATTGAACAGCTATATTTGATATTATTGCGGCAACAACACCAATAAATATACTTTGAGGTATACCTACAAATCCGGCACCAGGGGTAATTGCAACTAAACCTACAACTGCACCAATGCAGAATCCTAAAACTGAAGGTTTCTTGCCTTTTAATACATCAAAAAACATCCAAGATAAACCAGCTGCACCAGCTGCTGTATTGGTTGTTGCAAAAGCAGAAACAGCTAATCCGTTTGCGCCTAAGGCAGATCCTGCATTAAATCCAAACCATCCAAACCATAATAAACCAGTTCCAATTAATACGTAGGGGACATTTGCTGGAGGGATTTCTGCACCTTCAATATGGGCTTTTCTTCTTTTTAAAACAAGTACACCTGCTAAAGCTGCACATCCTGCAGAAATGTGGACCACCGTACCTCCTGCAAAATCAAGTGCACCCATTTTAAATAAAAACCCATCAGGGTGCCAGCTCCAATGCGCGAGAGGCGCATATACTAAAATGCTAAATAGAACAATAAATAAAATATAGGATGTGAATCGAACCCTTTCTGCCAAGGCACCAACCACTAGTCCGGGTGTGATAATGGCAAACATGAGTTGAAACATCGAAAACAAAGTTTTTGGTATAGTTGGCGCCAGGCCCCAGGGTTCAGCGTCATTTACTCCTTTAAAAAACAAGTGAGTGAAAGGGTTCCCAACAAAACCACCAATCGATTCACCAAAGCTTAAGCTATATCCAAAAGTGATCCAAATTACAGTAACAACCCCTGCGGCTACTGTGCTTTTAATCATGGTTGAAATGACGTTTTTTCTGTGCACCATTCCACCATAAAAAAAGGCAAGTCCAGGTGTCATCAAAAATACCAAAGCTGTTGATATCAAAACCCAGGCAATATCGGCAGAATTATAAACCCCTGCAGTATCCTCAAAATTGGGTAAGACAGGGGTGAAAATGGCTAAAATTGAAATAAGGGCTAGGAGAAGGAAAGGTAAACGGTCCCTAACGGTTTTTGACTTCATTTTTGTGGTTTTAGTTAAATAATTACTTATTTATCCCAAAACTATGCAAAAAGTCACCTAATTTATTAAAAATAAATACATATAAATATTTATAATATGATATATGAAACTTTCATAAAATATTATAAATCAATTAATTGAAAAGATATTAAGAGAATAATTGTGGATAAATAAAAATTTAAAAACATATACATAGAAATAAACGTAATATGTATTATGGGCTTTAGGCAATCTCTACAAGAAGATGTATTAAAATTTAAAGGTAAAGGCTTGAAGTTAATTGAAAAGACTTTTGTCCTTTGATTCTAATTGTGAGTGACCCATAAGGAATTCATCAACTTTTCTGGCACACTCTCGGCCTTCACTTATGGCCCAAACAACCAGCGATTGGCCTCTTCTCATATCTCCACAGCTGAAAATTTTGGAAATATTTGTCCTGTAGTCTTTTTCAGTTGCTTTTACATTGCCACGTTCATCAATTTCAACATCTAGCTGATCTAGTAATCCTGATTTTTGAGGTGCTACAAATCCCATGGCAAGTAAAACTAAGTCGCAAGGAATGGTTTTTTCTGAGTCAGGTTTTTCTACAAAAGAACTTGGTTTACCATCAACTGATTTCCATTCCAGTTCAACTGTTTTTAATGCGACTATTTCACCTTTTTCATTTCCGATAAATTCTTTTGTTGCAACTGCCCATTCTCTGGAACAACCTTCTTCATGAGAAGTAGTTGTTTTGAGTACCATTGGATAGGTTGGCCATGGCATAAATGTATTTCTTCCTTCTGGTGGCTTGGGCATCAATTCAAATTGTAAGACTTCTTTTGCACCTTGTCTATTTGATGTGCCAACGCAGTCGCTTCCTGTATCTCCTCCACCAATAACCACAACGCGTTTATCCTTTGCTGATATGAGGTGATCGACAATATTACTTTCAATTTCCTTATTAGCAAATGGATCTGCACCTGCAACTAATTTGTTTTGTTGTTTTAAGAAATGCATGGCAAAATGGATGCCCTTTAAATCCCTGCCCGGTATAGATAAATCACGTGGAACAGTAGAACCTCCCGCTAAAACAACTGCATTGTATTCGCGAAGCAAATCATTAAGGTTGACATTCACGCCAACATTTGAATTGCATTTGAAAGTAATTCCTTCTTTTTCTAAAAGGGATATTCTTCTGTCGATGACTTTCTTTTCTAATTTAAAATCTGGAATACCATATCGAAGTAACCCACCTGGTTGAGCGTCTCTCTCAAATACAGTAACAGTATGACCTGCTTGATTGAGTTGGGCTGCTGCTGCAAGTCCTGCGGGGCCACTACCAATGACTGCAATTTTCTTACCAGTCCTTAAAATGGGTACTTTAGGTTCAACTAACCCTTTTTCAAATGCTATTTCAATGATATGTTTTTCAATTTCTTCAATGTTGACTGGTGGTTGGTTAATGCCAAGTACACAGGCGCTTTCGCAGGGAGCGGGACAAATTCTACCAGTAAATTCTGGGAAGTTATTGGTAGAAGTCAGGATTTCATATGCTTCTTTCCAATCTTCTTTGTATACAGCATCATTGAATTCTGGAATGATGTTACCAAGTGGACAACCATGGTGACAAAAAGGAACACCGCAATCCATACACCTAGCCGCTTGTTTATTCAATTCATCAGATGAAAAGGGGAGAACGAATTCATTATAATGTTGAATCCTTTCTGTTTTATCAAGTTTAGTGGGACTAACTCTTGTATATTCTTTGAATCCTGTTGGCTTTCCCATTGCTGTTTTATTTTACACTTGCAGCTTTTTCTGCTTTTTGTTTTGCTAATACTGATTTATAATCTCTTGGAAATACTTTAATGAAACGAGGCAACTGATTTTCAAAATCATTCATTAAGAATTTTGCAACAGCACTGTTTGTTGTTTTAAAATGTTCTTCTAGTAATTCATGAATTATTGTTGCATCCTCTTGGTCAAGTGGATCTAAATCCACCATTTCAGGATTGCAGTTACCGGAGAAGTCGCCTTTTAAGTCATATACATAAGCAATACCTCCACTCATTCCTGCTGCAAAATTTCTTCCCGTTCCTCCAAGAATTAATACTCTTCCTCCAGTCATGTATTCGCAACCATGATCTCCAATACCTTCAACAACAGCCGTTGCGCCGGAATTTCTAACTGCAAACCTTTCACCAGCTTTTCCTCTTATATAAGCTTTACCGGCAGTTGCCCCATAAAAAGCAACGTTACCAATCACAATATTTTCCTCAGGAACAAAGCTTGCATTTCTATCTGGGTAAACAATCATTTTTGCGCCACTTAATCCCTTTCCAAAATAATCGTTTGCATCTCCTTCTAGTTCAAGCGTTATTCCTTTTGTGTTGAATGCACCAAAACTTTGTCCCGCTGTTCCTTTGAATTTTAAATGAATGGTTTCATCTGATAATCCCAGGGAACCGTAACGTTTGGTGATTTCATTACTTAGCATGGTACCAATGGTTCTGTCCGTATTCTTGATAGGGTATTCAAGTTTAATTTTTGCCTCATTTTCTAAGGCGGTTGCACTGTCCTCAATTATTTTCCAATCTAGTACAGACGCAATGCCATGGTCCTGTTCTTCTTGTTTATAAATACCGGTATAAGCATCTGCTGGTTCTTTATAAAGAATTGGTGACAAGTCCAGTTTGCTGTATTTCCAATGATCGATGCCATCTCTGATTTTTAATGCATCCGATTGGCCAACCATTTCTTCAATGGTCCTATATCCAAGTTCAGCCATGATTTCTCTTAATTCAGCTGTCATGAACTTGATGAAATTAACGACGTAATCTGCAGCACCATTAAATCTTTTTCTTAGGTCAGGGTCTTGTGTAGCTACGCCAACAGGACAAGTATTCAGGTGACATTTTCTCATCATGATACAACCTTCTACAACAAGTGCAGCAGTTGCAACACCCCATTCTTCTGCGCCGAGTAGTGTTGCGATCGCAACATCTCTTCCTGTTTTTAGTTGCCCATCTGCCTGTAACACAACTCTGCTTCTCAATTTATTTTTGACCAATGTTTGTTGTGCTTCTGCCAAGCCCAATTCCCATGGTAAACCAGCATGTCTAATTGAGCTCATTGGAGAAGCACCAGTACCGCCATCGTGTCCTGATACCAATACCACATCAGCCTTTGCTTTAGCAACACCAGCTGCAATGGTGCCTACACCTGCTTTGGAAACCAACTTTACACTGATTCTTGCTTTTCTATTTGCATTTTTTAAATCAAAAATTAATTGTGCAAGATCTTCGATAGAATAAATATCGTGGTGGGGTGGTGGGGAAATCAATCCTACACCAGGTGTTGAATGCCTCACTTTACCAATCCACTCATCTACTTTATGTCCTGGTAGCTGACCACCTTCACCTGGTTTAGCACCTTGAGCCATTTTGATTTGTAACTCATCTGCTTCGGTTAAATACTGAGCAGTTACTCCAAATCTTGCAGATGCAACTTGTTTGATGGATGATCTCATCGAGTCACCATTTTCCAAGGGCTGATAACGAATAGCATCTTCACCACCTTCTCCAGTATTGCTCTTTGCGCCAAGTCGGTTCATGGCAATGGCTAAAGTGGTATGTGCCTCCCATGATATAGAGCCAAACGACATAGCACCAGTAGCAAATCTTTTATAAATATTTTCTGCTGGTTCTACCTCTTCCAAGGGAATGGAAGTTCGAAGTGGATGTAAAGCAAACATACTTCTGAGTGTACATGCTTTCTCGCTTTGTTCATTGACCAGTTTGGAATATTTTTTAAACAAACTATAATCTCCTGTTCTTGTCGAGTGTTGAAGAAGATGGATGGTCTGCGGATTGAATAAGTGAAACTCACCTTTTCTTTTCCATTGATATATTCCGCCAACAGGTAGTCGGTCGACTGGAATATTCTGTTTGCTAAATGCTAAATTATGTTTAGCCAATGCTTCTCTTGCTATTTCATCTAAACCTAATCCTTCAATTCTGGAAACTGCTCCAGTGAAATATTTATTAACTACATCCTGGTTCAATCCAATGATTTCAAAAATCTGAGCACCCTGATAAGATTGCAAAGTGGATATTCCCATTTTTGAAAACACTTTTAGCAAACCTTCATTGACTGCTTTGATGTAATTCTTTTTCAATTGTTCAGGTTCCTGATCGGTTTTGATCTTGCCGCTCATCCTCATGTCTCTGATGCTGGATAGCGCCAGATATGGATTAATGGCAGTCGCACCAAAACCAATTAAACAAGCAAAATGATGAACTTCCCAAACATCGCCTGCTTCAACAATGATGCCTACTTTTCCTCTGTAGCCTTTTCTGATTAAATGATGGTGTATAGCGGCTGTAGACAACAAAGAGGGTATAGGAGCATGATCGGAATCAATTGCTCTGTCTTGTAGTATCAATACTTCAAATCCGTCTTCTACTGCATCGACTGCATACCTGCAAATTCTGTCCAATGCCTTTTTTAATGAACCGGCACTACCATCGGCACGAAAATAACATTGTAGCGTTTTGGCCTGAAAAATTCCAGTATCAATACTTCTGATTTTTTCAAGATCATGGTTGGTTAATACAGGATGTTTAAGTGCCACGGTATGACAACTCAATGGATCTTCGATAAGCATGTTACCATTGTTGCCTACAAAAGTGGCAAGTGACATGACCAATCTTTCTCTGATTGGATCAATAGGTGGATTGGTTACCTGTGCAAACAATTGTTTGAAATAGCTACTCAAGTGTTGAGGTTGATCGCTAAGAATGGCCAATGGAACATCTGTTCCCATTGAACCAATTGGTTCTTTGCCATCCAATGCCATTGGGGCAATAATGTTTTCTAAATCTTCGGCACTATAACCAAACGCTTTTTGGTATTTAAATACCTGATCTGGTTGAAGATGGGTGAAGGTTACACGTGGTTCAGGTAATTCATTTAACCTAATCTTGTATTTATTTAGATAGTCGGCATAAGGTTTCTGCCCACAAATTTTTTCTTTCACTTCATTATCACTAATGATTCTTCCTTCCTCCATATCGACGATAAACATCTTGCCAGGCTGAAGCCTACCTTTTTCAATGACAATTGAAGGGTCAACAGGCAGCGCACCTGTTTCAGATGCCATGATTACACGGTCGTCTGAAGTAACACAATACCTTGATGGTCTCAATCCATTTCTGTCTAAGGTGGCTCCAATCATTTTTCCATCGGTAAATGATATGGAAGCTGGACCATCCCAAGGTTCCATGATGGAGGCGTGAAATTCATAAAATGCTTTTTTCACTGGATCCATTTTTTCATCACCATCCCAAGCTTCAGGAATCAACATCATCATGACATGCGGAAGTGATCTTCCTGTCATGGTGAGTAATTCTATCATATTATCTAAACTGGCAGAATCGCTTTGGCTTCCTGAAACAAGGGGTAGAATCATCTCCATCTCTTCTTTGCTAAAGTATGGAGAGGTAAAGCCCTTTTCATTTGTTTTTATCCAGTTGAGATTTCCTTGTAAGGTGTTGATTTCACCATTATGCGCAATGAACCTGAATGGTTGTGCTAACTTCCAAGAAGGGAATGTGTTGGTGGCAAACCTGGAGTGTACCAAACCTAAAGCACTGACTACTTTTTTATTTTGTAAGTCGGGATAGTAACTTCGCACTTGTCCACTTGTAAGCTGGCCTTTGTAAATAATTACTTTGTAAGAAAGAGATGCCAGGTAAAATCCAATAGCATCTTTTTTTACTGTATTGTTGATGAGATGACTGGCGTAATTCCTTAAAACAAAAAGCTTTCTTTCAAAAGCCATGGGATCAGTAATGTGATCGGGACAAGAAATAAACACCTGTTCGATGTCTGGTTCAACTGACCTGGCCGTAAAGCCAATTTGTTCTGGATTCACAGGTACTTTTCTCCAAGCCAACACTTCCATCCCTAATTCTTCAGTTGTTCTGGTGAAAATATCCCTGCATTCTTCTCTCAGCCTTAGTTCTTTAGGAAAGAAAACCATACCCACGCCATATCTGCCGAAGGCAGGGAGATGGACACCCATTTTCAAGCATTCATCAAAGAAAAATGCATGGGGTGTTTGTATAAGAATACCAGCACCATCCCCTGTGTTGTTTTCACAGCCACAGGCACCACGGTGTTCCATATTTTCCAATATGGTCAGCGCATCTGAAATAATTTGATGACTTTTATTGCCCTTGATGTTCGCTACGAAACCTATACCACATGCATCTCTTTCAAATTCAGGACGATATAATCCCGGATTTCTTGCCATATAAAAACTAATTTTAAATAAATTCTAATAAAACGACTAATTGAATGGATAAAATCCAATATTCAGGCAAGCGTTCAATTGAAAATAATAAAAAGAAGCGAATGCTTGAAAAATAATTCAAGAATTTATTTAAAAAGTTTTCAACGTTTTGCCATTACTCTGCGTAGCTGCTAACAGGCTCACAAGTACATACCAGGTTGCGATCTCCATAGGTATTGTTTACCCTGGCTACTGTTGGCCAGAATTTACTAACCTGAAGGCGTTCAACCGGGAAGGCAGCCTGTTGTCTGGTATAGGGTCTGTCCCATTCATTGGTACAGATATTTTTTTGAGTATGTGGAGCTCTTTTGAGAACATTATCTTTTTTATCTGCCTGTCCTTCTTCAATGGCTTTGATTTCATTTCGTATTGAAATCATGGCATCACAGAAGCGATCCAGTTCGCCCATGTCTTCACTTTCTGTTGGCTCAATCATAATTGTTCCAGGAACAGGGAAGCTCATGGTAGGCGCATGGAACCCATAATCCATCAAGCGTTTAGCCACATCTTCCGCTTCAATATCTGCAGATTTTTTAAAAGGTCTTAGGTCAACGATGAACTCGTGTGCACAGGTATTGTTGCTTCCTAAATAAAGTACATCATAGTGGCCAGTCAACCTACACCTCATGTAGTTTGCATTCAAGATCGCATATTCAGTGGATGCTTTCAATCCTTTGCTGCCCAGCATTCTAATGTATCCATAACTGATCAGCAAAATGCTTGCACTTCCAAACGGTGCAGCACTTACAGCAGTGTTTCCTTTGTTGAGCTCAAAGTCATTACCACTGAGGAAACTATGTCCGGGCAAGAATGGTGCCAAGTGTGATTTCACGCATATAGGACCCATACCAGGACCACCACCACCGTGTGGAATGGCAAATGTTTTGTGCAGGTTCAAGTGACAAACATCTGCACCAATTAATCCTGGCGCTGTTAAACCAACCTGCGCATTCATGTTTGCACCATCCATGTACACCTGTCCACCATGTTCATGAATGATTTGTGTGATTTCTTTTACTGTTTCCTCATACACACCATAGGTACTTGGATACGTAATCATGATTCCAGAAAGTACATCACTATATTGATTCGCCTTTTCTTTTAAATCAGCAATATCAATATAGCCGTTATCCAAAGCCTTAACTACAACTACCTTCATGCCTGCCATGACAGCAGAGGCAGGATTAGTTCCGTGTGCTGAAATAGGAATCAACATCACATTGCGGTGATGATCTCCTCTTGATAAATGATATCCTCTGATGGCTAATAAACCAGCATATTCACCTTGAGCGCCACTGTTGGGTTGAAGACTGCATTCATCAAATCCTGTAACCTCATTTAAGTATTTTGAAAGTTCTTCAAGTAAATATTGATAGCCCTTTGTTTGTGATACAGGAGCAAATGGATGGATGCTGCTCCAGCAAGGCCAGCTTAACGGCATCATTTCTGTAGCTGCATTCAATTTCATGGTACAACTTCCCAATGAAATCATAGATGTATTTAAGGAGAGATCTTTGTTCTCAAGGAACTTGATGTACCTCATCATTTTACTTTCACTATGATAGGTATTGAAAACAGCCTGTTCTAAAAATGCTGAAGTTCTTGTTAGTGCAGTTGGAATATTTTGGAGGTATTCCTCTTTCAATACAGCATCATTTATTTTTCCATTGATACCGAGGCATGCTAATAATTCAGCCAGCACTTCAACATTTGTTGTTTCATCAAAACTGATTCCCACCTGGCTTTGGTTAATCAAGCGAAGGTTAATATTCTTAGCAGCAGCTTCATCTACTAATTGTTGTGCCTTTGAGGTATTGATGGTAATGGTATCAAAATAGGATGAGGATGCCAATTGGAAACCATGCTCTGTTAAGAGCTTTGCAGCTGTTTGAGCTAGTAATGCAGTTCTTGTTGCAATTTTCTTGAGGCCATCTGGGCCATGGTAAACTGCATACATAGCAGCCATATTTGCCAGTAACGCTTGCGCTGTGCAAATATTGGAAGTTGCTTTTTCTCTTTTGATATGTTGCTCACGGGTTTGAAGTGCCATGCGTAATGCCCTGTTTCCATCAGCATCTATACTTACACCTATGATTCTTCCAGGAATACTGCGTTTGAAGTCTTCTTTGGTAGCAAAGAAAGCAGCATGTGGACCACCAAATCCCAATGGTACACCAAATCTTTGTGCTGAACCACATGCAGCATCTGCTCCCAGTTCACCCGGAGGAGTCAATAAAGTTAATGCTAGCAAATCTGTAGTCATAACAACATAACCGCCAATTGCATGAACTTTTTCAATGAAAGATTTAGGATCTTTTACTGCGCCAATATTATCTGGATATTGAACCAATGCACCAAAATAAGTTTCGTTTAGTTCAGCTGTTTCAATATTTCCTTTTACGATTTCAATACCAATTGGAAGTGCACGTGTTACGAGTAAGTCGAGGGTTTGCGGAAAACAATGCTCATCGACAAAGAAACGGGGACGATCTATATGATCTTGTTTGTTGAGTGCATTAAAAAACATGGTCATTGCTTCAGCAGCAGCTGTAGCTTCGTCCAGCAAAGAAGCATTTGCTATAGGAAGCCCCGTTAAATCGGTGACCATGGTTTGGAAATTCAAAAGGCTCTCCAACCTTCCCTGAGCAATTTCAGCCTGGTAAGGAGTGTATTGGGTGTACCATCCTGGATTCTCAAATATGTTCCTAAGGATCACACTCGGAGTGTGGGTACCATAGTAACCTTGGCCAATGAAGTTTTTGGCAACAATATTTTGTTCACCAATTTTTTTGATGTGCTCCAAATAAGCAGCTTCGCTCATAGCTGATGGCGTATTGAGCTCGTGTTGCATTCTAATGTTGCTGGGAACAGTTTTGTCTATCAAAGCTGCTAAACTGGGTTCTCCAATAACCTCCAGCATTTTTGCTTCTTCTGCCGGAGATGGCCCGATATGTCTACTGCTGAATTCGTTATCCTGCTGCTCAAAAAGATTCATGAATCAAAAAATTATAGGTGAAGGAAATGCTTTCCAATGGGAGTGCAAATTTAATCAGAAGGATGCAGTAATTGTATACTTTGTATATCCAGAAAGTCAATTGTGGATTAAATGGTGAAACAGGGGTATAATGACTGTTTTGGTTTAATTTTGAACCATGTCAGATCAGCTTTTAGTCAATTGGGAGAAAAAATCGACCGAGCACCAGAAGGCCTATACAAACTTTTTGAAAAAAGCAGACAAAAACAAGGTGCTAAAACATTTGCCAGACCTTCATGAAGAGGCGTTTGAAAAAGTTGATTGTCTTACCTGTGCCAATTGTTGTAAGAACTACTCACCCAGATTTAAAACTCCAGATATAAAGCGAATCAGCAAGGTTCTTGGGTTAAAAGAAAGTGTTTTAATAGATACCTATTTGGAGATTGATTCAGATGGTGATTTCGTGCTAAAAACCAAACCCTGTCCGTTTTTGGAGGCCGACAATACCTGTTCTATTTATGAAGACAGACCTTCTGATTGCCGTAGGTTTCCCTATACAGATGAAGATGTTTTCATTAAAAGACCTGCCATCACCCAAAAAAATACATCTTTTTGTCCAGCTGCATATTTTGTGATTGAAAAACTCATGCAAGTCGCCAAGTAGCCTTTAGTAACTTAACCTTTTTATACTAGGGTTTTTGACCCAGTTGTAAGCTACAACACCTATTGTCATCATACCTCCGAAAACAACTGCTGGAACAACTCCCATCAACCTTGAAGCGAACCCACTTTCAAAAGCACCTAATTCATTAGAGGAAATAATAAAAATACTATTGAGTGATGAAACCCTTCCTTTCATAGCATCTGGTGTTTTTAATTGCAAAACGGTTGATCTAACAATTACACTAATTCCATCTAAAATTCCTGAAATCAACAATGCCGCAAAAGAGATCCAGAATAAGGTGGAAAGCCCGAAAACAATCATCATTAGGCCAAAGCCTCCCACACAAAGCAGCATGATTTTACCCTGCTGTTTTTTCATGGGGATGAAATTGATGATCAGCATGACCATGATTGCACCGATACCGGGTGCGGACCTTAAAATCCCCAGACCTTCTGGACCGGTCTTTAGAATTTGATCAGAAAAATAGGGTAGTAGTGCTGTTGCTCCTCCAAAAAAAACTGCAAACAAATCAAGGCTTAAAACACCAAGTATTTCTTTGGAATCCCAAACAAACCTGAAACCTTCCTGAATGCTCTTGAGCATGGGTTCCTTTTTGAGTATTAAAGCTGGTGGTTTGGGTTTAATGAAAAACAGCACCAGTACAGCAAGTGATAGCATGATAATCATGATAATGAATGCAAAGGTTATACCTTTCTCTCCATACAAAAGTCCACCAACTGCTGGTCCTGATACAGCCGCTATTTGCCATGAGCTGCTGTGCCAGCTTGTTGCATTGGGTAGTTTTTGTTTGGGTACCAGCATACTCACCAAGGCAAATGAAGTGGGGCCGCTAAATGCCCTGGCAATTCCAGTAAGAAATGCTATTACATAGATGCAAACTAATACGGCAGATTTGCTAAAAACTGCCATAGCATGTTTGCTGGTGATGTAGGCAAATAAAATGGTTAGGAATAGATTACCAGCCAAGCTTAAATGGAGCAACTTTTTTTTGTCGCTTTTATCAATGATATAACCAGAGTAGATAGCCATAATGACTGCTGGTATAAACTCTACTAATCCTATTAAACCAATACTGAATGGGTCTTTGGTTATGGCAAATACTTCCCAGCTGATCAGCGTTGCTTGCATGGTGAGTACCATGATAAAGAAAAAACGGGCAATGATGTACATGCGAAATTCCGTGTATCGCAATGCAGCAAAGCTCTTATGTCTAAAGAACCTGAACATGCGGGCAAAGGTCGTTTTTATCTTAATACGGACTAAGGAAATGTAATAACATGTTGTCCTTGTTCATATTCTCGATTAAGTGCATCAAGAATCACCTCCAAATGTTTTTCATTGTGAAGGAAATCGACATTACTTGCATCTACAAATAAAGTAGTGAGTGGGTGTTGTTTAATATAATGCGTATAGGTTTGTTGAATTTCAAACAGGTAATCATCTTTGATGTTTAACTCGTAGGGTCTGTTTCTTTTTTTGATATTTTCCTGAAGCTTATTGACTGGTGCATGTAGGTATATCAAAAGGTCTGGCTGAATGAGCTGAGGTTGCATCATTTCAAATAGACGTTGAAAAAGCCTGAATTCATCAGCAGGTAAATTCACTTTTGCAAAGAGTAAACATTTGGTAAAGAGATAATCGGAAACAGTAGTTGTTTGAAAAAGATCTTGTTGACTGAGTAAATCCTTTAATTGTTTGAAACGCTCTGCCATGAAGAACAACTCCACTGAAAATGCATACTGTGCTGGGTTCTCATAAAATTTAGCAAGAAAGGGATTGTCCGCAAATTCTTCCAAGACAAGCCTTGCATTGAGTTTGTCAGACAACAAACCTGCTAATGTGGTCTTTCCGGCTCCAATATTCCCTTCTATGGTGATAAACTTGTACTTCATTTTGCCAAACTTACTGCAGCAATTTCAAAAGCTGGATTTTTATTTTTCAGTATGATTACAGATTGTCACTGTCAACGTATCAGGACACTCATCCAACATTCTTTTAGTAGTTTTACCGGTGGAAGGATTGATAAAATCAGGGATGAGTTCAGTGAGTGGTATTAATACAAATTTTCTCAGCGCAATCCTTTCATGTGGAATTATTAAGCCTGGTAGGCTGATGATATCTTCTCCAAAGTATAGGATATCAATATCAATGGTTCTGGCACCATTCTTCTCAGTTCTGATTCTTCCTAATTCTCGTTCTATAGTCAATAGTTCTTTAAGCAATTGTTCAGCTGTTAGCATGGTAGACACTTCAAGCACCTGGTTTAAAAATGCGGGTTGATCGGTAATTCCCCAAGCTGCAGTTTCATAAACAGAGGACTTCCTCAAGACTTGAATTCCTTTTTGTTTGATTTTTTCCTCTGCTCTTCCTAAAAAGGCTAAACGGTTGCCTAAGTTGCCACCTATCAATAAATATGCAGCTTTCATAAATATGCCTGTTTGAAGGCGGGTAAAGTTCTTTAATTTCGTGATCTAAACGGTTGAGGATTGAAAAGTTTTTTTAAAAGTTTTTTTGCTAGTCTGCTTGCACTAATTGTATTCTTCGGACTCATTTTTATCTTGTTTTTTGGTATAGCTGGTGCGTTGCTTGCAGATGAACAAGTTAAGATAAGGGCAAAGTCAGTATTGGTCATTGACCTTGCTAAACGCATGAGTGACCGTGAAATTGATGATCCATTTGCTGAGTTATCAGGTGATGAAGCCTATCCGAATCTTTCAACTGCAGTCAAGTTAATTCAACATGCAGCAAAAGATAGTTTAATTAAGGGCATATATATCATTGCAAAAGAAAATGGTAATGGTGCTGCGAGTTCTTCTGAATTGAGAAATGCCTTAATTGAATTCAAAAAGTCAAACAAATTCATCATTGCTAATGGTGATTACATTTCACAATCCGCTTATGCAGTAGCTGCATTGGCTAATAAAGTGTATTGTCATCCTAAAGGGATGTTTGAATGGCAGGGGATGTCTGTAGAATATGTTTTCTTTAAAAGTTTGTTGGATAAGCTCGAGATCAAACCGCAAATTTTTTATGCAGGAAAGTTCAAAAGCGCTACCGAGCCATTTAGAGAAACCAGTATGACTTCAGCGAACAAAGAGCAAACACAGGTGTGGTTGAATGACTTGTATAATGAGATGTTGAGTAAAGTGTCATCTAGCAGAAAGATTCCTATCGATTCGCTTAAGAAATATGCTGAAGAGTTTCGTATAGATGCTCCAGAGAAAGCTGTACAATACAAACTCATCGATGGTTTAAAATTTGATGATGAAGTAAAAGAGGAAATAAAATCATTATTAAAGCTGGGTAAAACCGATAAAATCAATTTTGTCAGCTTACCGGATTACGCAAAAGGCGCAGATATTAAAGAAGGGTATGCAAAAGATAAGATAGCAGTGGTTTATGCTGAAGGGGACATTATGTATGGTAAACCTTCACCTGAAACCATTACTTCTGATGAGTATTTGTCGATTTTAAGATCAATTAAACAAGATAAATCTATTAAAGCTGTAGTATTACGCATCAATTCACCTGGTGGTAGCAGTTTGGCAAGTGAGATCATCTGGCGTGAATTAGAAATGATTAAAAAAGAAGGTAAGAAAGTTGTCGTTTCCATGGGTAATGTAGCGGCTAGTGGTGGATATTATATTGCTTGTAATGCAGATAAAATATATGTGCAACCCAACTCTATTACCGGTTCTATTGGTGTGTTTTCTGTCGTTCCTGACTTTTCATCTTTTATGAAGAACAAACTTGGCATCACCTTTGATGGTGTGTCTACATCTAAATATGCTGATTTGCCCAGTGTAACCAGAGCCATGACTGAAGAAGAAAAGAAGATCATTCAACAGGAAGTCGATAAAATTTACCTCACCTTCAAAACACGCGTGGCTGAAGGAAGAAAGTTGTCGTTGGACTATGTTGATAGTATAGCGCAAGGAAGAGTATGGACTGGCAAGCGCGCGATTGATTTGAAATTAGCTGATCAGGTCGGGGGTTTGAATGAGGCAATTGCTGAGGCTGTAAAACTGTCCGGAGTGAAAGAGTACAGGGTAAGATCTTACCCAGAGCCAAAATCATTCTTTGAGTACATCATGAATGTTTATCCTGATGAATTGAGCAGAGCTTCAATCAAAAAAGAATTGGGAGCTGAAGAGTATGAAATTTTCCTTCGCATGAAGGAATTGAAAAATGAAAGGGGAGAAGTCAAAGCAAGAATGCCTTTCGAACTCTCAATTCATTAATTTTGCCCAATGTCTGGAACACCTCATCAGTATAATCAATTTGTGGCCATGTTGGCTATTGCCAAAGCTAGCCTCAAATCAATTTTTAGAAGTCCCTCAGCAGTCATATTCAGTTTTCTATTTCCCATCATCTTTATATTGGTGTTTGGATTTCTCAGTTCAACAACCCCCGTAATTAAAGTAGCGTTTGCTGAACAATCTTCCACCCAGAATGAGTTATATAAAAAATTACTTGAGAAATCAAATTTGAAAATCAAAGCGCAGCCTGAAAAGACATCGCGACAAGAATTGGAGAAAGGACATATCACTGCCATCTTAAAAATTAAGGAAGTCGCACCCAACGCCTTTCCCAAATATGTAGTTGAGATTACAACGTCTACTGCAGCAGCGGACCGAATTGGTTTATTGCAATCCATTATACAACAAGTTATTGCTGAGTTGGATGTGGTTAATTTTCCTCAGCGTCCTACCTATGCATTCATGCAAAAAGAAACACTACCCGGACGTGAATACAGAACCATTGATTTTATTTTACCCGGTCAGTTGGGTTTCTCATTATTAAGTGCTGGAGTATTTGGGGTAGCTTTTATTTTCTTCAATCTCAGACAAACCCTTGTATTAAAGAGATTCTTTGCAACACCGATTAAACGTACTTATATTGTTTTTGGTGAAGGTTTGGGGAGAATAGCTTTCCAGATGATTACCGCTGTTGTAATTCTTTCAATTGGACATTTCGCTTTTAAATTCACACTGATTAACCAGTGGGTTACATTTATAGAACTCATGGTGCTCAGTTTGATTGGTTTGATTGTATTTATGGGATTTGGCTTTATTGTAAGCGGCTTGGCTACCAGTGAGAGTACAATTCCTCCATTTGCTAACTTGGTCACTTTGCCACAATTTCTATTGGCAGGTACATTCTTTCCAGTCGAAAACTTTCCAAATTGGTTGCAACCACTTTGTAATATTCTACCCCTAACGCATCTTAACCAGGCAATGCGCAATGTAGCCTTTGAAGGAGCTCATCTCTCCGATTGTGGTCCGCAATTACAATACCTGTTAATTTGGGGGGTTATTCTCTATGCAGTTGCAATCAAGGTTTTTCGTTGGGAGTAACCGACAATTGATAGTTTTTAAGGTTTCGCTGTAAACCTTCCCATTTTGATCTTTTTAGTGGTGATTCCCTAAACAAACTATTGAAACTTTCTTTATCAAGGTTCAACCAATCCTGAATACTAAAACTTAAAATTTCCGGATTGGTTGAAAAATCTTTTTCATGATGTGGTTTGCTGAATCTGTTCCATGGGCATACATCCTGACAAATATCGCATCCAAATATCCACTCGTCAGCTTTGCCTTCATATTGTTGAGGTAGTATTGCGTCTTTTAATTCTATGGTGAAATAGGAGATGCATTGGGTGGCCTGAATTTCTTTATTGGGAAGAATGGCTTCTGTGGGACAAGCTTCAATACATCTATTACAAGTTCCACAATAATCTTGAATATAGGGTTGGTCAGGTGTCAATTCTAGATCAGTAATTAGTGTAGCAATAAAAAAGAAAGAGCCTTTCTTTTTGTTGATCAGGTTTCCATTTTTACCAATCCAGCCTAAGCCACTATTTACCGCCCATGCCCGCTCTAAAACTGGGGCAGAATCAACAAATCCTCTACCTTCTATTTCACCAATTGTTAAATTAATTTGATGTAGAAATTGCTTTAGTTTTTCCCTGATTACCAAATGATAATCTTTTCCGTAAGCGTATTTCGCTACTTGGGGTAATCCTGCAGACTGAATCTCTTCAGGGTAATAATTATAGAGTAGTGTTATGACAGATTTAGCACCTGGGACAAGTTTGGTTGGATCTACCCGCATATCAAAATGATTTTCCATGTATTTCATTTCACCATGGAAACCTTTACTTAGCCAATCTTCCAAACGTTTGGCATCATCATCTAGTCTGTGAGCAGTGGCAATGCCACATTCATCAAACCCCATTGCTTGGGCTATTGACTTCACTGTTTTTGTATGTTGTGCTACTGAACTCAACGAGTCTGATTAATTATTCTAGTGCACTTTCTACTCCAGCACGAAGCTGCATGAATAAATCTCTTTTCTGGAAATTTAAAGGAGATGCAGGAAGGATGATGGCTGCATACTTTCTTTTAAGATCAATCCAAGGCCATACACCTTGAGCAGATGCACCAGAGTAAATATTTGACCAAGCAGATCCATTGTCTTCTTCAATCCAGGATCCTGCAGCATAGTTCCATCCCTTTGTTAAATCTGGATTGTAACGTATACGCGCCTCTGAATATTGGTGTTGAAGTAAATAGTTGACTGAAGATTCGGATAATACTTTCTTCCCATTGAACATTCCTTTGTTTATGATCATTTGTAAGAAATTCAAATAATCAAAAGCAGAGCAACTTGCACCTGAAGATGGGTTGGGTGCTTTACCGCCTTCGTCGTAAAAAGAAGCAGTTCGCATTCCAAGAGGCCTGAATAATTTCTCTTGCGCCACACGGTCAAATGTTTTTTTTGTGATGACTTCTAATACTCTTCCAACCATATTCATCCCTACGCTACCATCAGAAAAAGCTTCACCCGGATTATCGACAATCAATTTTTTTGAAGCAAAGAATTCCATCTCTTCTTCCAGTGTATTGAACTTACTTTTCTGTGTAAACTTCACAATGCCTGTTGCATCAGTGTCTAATCCTGTCGTTTGTGAAAGACAATGTCTGATTGTGATGTAACCCTTCATGTATTTACTGAAAACGGGTACATATTTACTAACCGGATCGTCTAGTTTGAGTTTGCCTTCATCCACAAAAATCATGACCAGCGCTGCAGTTAACCATTTGCTGCTTGTGCCGATAGGAGCAGGCATTTTGAGTTTAAAATCTTCTGACTCTTTCAGAAAAATATTTTTACCTTCTTTTTGAACTGCTACTACCAGGTCTTTACCCAGTTGTTTTTCGTTTTGTTTCAAAATTTTTTCAAGCTGACCAAAATCAGCTTGAGCAAAAGTCGACTGCAAGATTAGCATGAAAATCAGTCCCAGACTGAATTTTAGGCATGTTTTGTTCTTTTTTGCTGACATATTTTCCTGATTTCCTTTATGGTTAATGATTTGTGGATGCAATGTAAATCTTATCATATGAATTTAAACAACTTTACCATTCAAGCCGCAGAAGTGGTTCAGGCAGCACAACAAACTGCTTTTAATGGAAAGAACCCTAATATAGAGACAGAACACATTCTTAAAAGTCTTTTGGAACAGAAAAACTCACCTGTTGAGTATCTGTTAAAAAAGAACAATGTCTCTTTACAGGTACTTCATGCAAAATTAAACGAAGCTTTACATAAACTTCCAAAAACTGACGCCGAACCTGCACAGGCTTTATCAAGGGATGCCAATAGTGCCTTTTTAAGAGCGGTATCTTCTCTTTCAAAGTTTGGAGATGAATTCGTAACGCCTGAACATATCTTATTGGCATTATTAACTGGTTCTGATTCCGTGTCTAAACTGATTAAAGAGGCGGGACTTACAGAGAAAGGCTTGTTACAAGCCATTCAGGAATTAAGAAAAGGAGAAAAGGTAAAAAGTCAGACCCAGGAAACGCAGTTTGATACGCTGAATAAATATGCCAAGAACCTGATCGATATGGCGCGTCAGGGAAAACTAGACCCTGTGATTGGTCGTGATGAAGAAATCAGAAGAACCCTGCATATCCTAACCCGGAGGTCGAAAAACAATCCTATTCTTGTTGGTGAGCCTGGTGTTGGTAAAACAGCCATCGCAGAAGGTCTTGCTATGAGGATTGTCAATGGCGATGTTCCAGAAAATTTAAAGTCTAAATTGATCTATGCCCTCGATATGGGACAACTTATCGCAGGTGCAAAATACAAAGGTGAGTTTGAAGAAAGGTTAAAAGGTGTAGTAAAAGAAGTCGCTGCCAGTGATGGTGAAATTATTCTTTTCATAGATGAAATTCATACATTGGTTGGTGCTGGTGGAGGTGAAGGTGCAATGGATGCGGCCAATATTCTCAAGCCCGCATTGGCAAGGGGTGAACTGAGGGCGATTGGTGCAACAACATTAAATGAGTATCAGAAGTATTTTGAAAAGGACAAGGCTTTGGAAAGAAGATTCCAAAAAGTATTGATTGATGAACCAACTGTAGAAGATGCCATTTCAATTTTAAGAGGCATCAAAGATCGATATGAAACACACCACCATGTGCGTATTAAAGATGAAGCTATCATTGCTGCGGTTGAATTATCACATCGCTATATCAGTGATCGTTTTCTCCCTGATAAAGCCATTGATCTTATTGATGAGAGCGCTGCAAAGCTTCGTTTAGAAATGAATTCTATGCCAGAGGAGTTGGATAAACTTGAGCGTCAGATCAGGCAGTTGGAAATTGAACGAGAAGCCATTAAGCGTGAGAATGATGAAATTAAAATGAAAGAGTTGAACACTGAAATTGCCAATCTTGCTGTTCAACGTGATACGCTAAAATCTAAATGGAAAGAGGAAAAGGAATGGGTGGAGAATGTACAGCAGGCAAAAGCTGAAATAGAGAAGCTTAAATTACAAGCGGAAAAAGCTGAACGTGAAGGTGATTATGGTACGGTTGCTGAAATTCGTTACGGAAAGATCAAAGAAAAAGAAACGTTGATATCAACTTTATCTTCAGAATTAGAAAATACAACTGAAGCCAGGTTGTTGAAGGAGGAAGTGGATGCAGAAGATATTGCAGAACAGGTAGCAAAAGCTACGGGTATTCCAGTTGCTAAAATGTTGCAAAGTGACAGAGAGAAATTATTACTCCTGGAAGATCATTTGCATGAAAGAGTAGTGGGACAAGAGGAGGCGATTACAGCAGTTGCTGATGCCATAAGGAGAAGTAGAGCAGGTTTACAGGATCCTAAAAAGCCGATTGGGTCATTCATATTTCTAGGTACAACTGGTGTAGGTAAAACAGAATTAGCCAAAACACTTGCTGCTTATCTATTTGATGATGAGAACATGATGACCCGCATCGACATGAGTGAATACCAGGAAAAGCATACAGTTTCAAGATTGGTAGGAGCGCCTCCAGGTTATGTAGGTTACGATGAGGGTGGTCAGCTAACTGAAGCAGTTCGTAGAAAGCCATATAGTGTAGTCCTCTTGGATGAAATTGAAAAGGCACATCCTGATGTATGGAATGTTCTATTGCAAGTACTTGATGATGGTCGCCTCACTGATAACAAAGGAAGGGTGGTGAATTTTAAAAATACCATCATCATCATGACCAGCAACATAGGAAGTCATTTGATTCAGGATGCATTTGAAAATGCAAATCCAAATCAACTTGATGTTGCTGCTGAAAAAGCAAAAATTGATGTAATGGCTTTATTAAAGCAAACCATTCGTCCAGAGTTTTTGAACCGTGTTGATGAAATTATCATGTTCCAGCCACTTAGCAGAAAAGATGTAAGGCAGATTATTGAAGTGCAGTTAAAGGGACTAAAAGCTTTGGTGCAAACATCAGGTATTAACTTGGAGTTTACCAAGTATGCAATAGACTTCCTTGCTGAGCATGGTTTTGATCCGCAGTTTGGTGCAAGGCCTTTAAAGCGACTAATTCAAAAAGAGATTGTGAATCAGTTATCCAAAAAAATCCTTGCTGGTGAAGTCGATAGAACCAAAAATGTTACGGTTGATGTTTTTGATGGGGTGGTGGTGTTTCGGAACGATGAAGCTTAATGACTTTTTTGTTATTGGTTTTCCATTTTGAACCAGCTCCTTTTTGTTGGAATTGAGGAGTATCTCCTAAGGCAGTCGGAATGACTGCCTTTTCAATTGTAGCGCCAATAAGCTTTTCGATTCTTTTTATTTTGATAAAGTCTTCCTGGTTAACCAAGGTAATGGCACTTCCAGTAGTAGCAGCTCTGGCAGTTCTTCCGATCCTGTGCACATAATCTTCTCCATCTGGGGGAACATCGTAATTGATAACCAGTTCAATTTGGTCAATGTCTATACCGCGACTCAATATATCAGTTGCTACTAGTATAGGTGTGCGCTTGGCGGCGAACCCTAATAGAACATCCTCCCTTTGAGTTTGGTCGAGGTCAGAATGAATTTCCTTAGCATCATAACCTCTTCTTTGAAGTTGAGCCGTAAGCTGTTTCACTGTCTGTTTTCTGGAGCAAAAAATCAGTACAGATTTATAGGTTTGTTCTCCAAGAATGTGTTGGATTAATGGTATTTTCTGTGTGTCAAATACCCAATACACTTGCTGCTTAATACTTGCAGGCGGCTTAGAAAGTGCTATACTAACTTCAGTTGGATTGATGAGAATGGTTTTAGCGAGCTGCATCATTTTGGTCGGCATTGTCGCTGAAAACAGAATCGTTTGTCGCTGTGCAGGCAAATGGGAAATAATCCTCATGATGTCGTCATAAAAACCCATGTCCAGCATGCGATCAGCTTCATCCAATACCAGGTATTTCAGGGCTTTCATTTTCACATAGCCCATATTTAAGTGAGCAATAATCTTACCAGGAGTAGCTACAACAATATCGACACCTTTTGAAAGTGCTTGTTTTTCCTGCACAAAACTTCCACCGTCACCTCCACCATAAACTGCAATAGAGCTTAGGGAAGTAAAATAGGTGAGTCCGTCGAGGTGACTGCTAATTTGAATGGCTAATTCTCTGGTTGGGACTAAAATAAGGGCATGCACATCATCATCACTTTTGTCTTCTGCTAGCAATTTGTGTAAAATAGGCAACAAAAAAGCCGCCGTTTTGCCTGTCCCAGTTTGTGCTGAAGCAATGATGTCTTTTCCTTCCAGTATGACTGGTATGGCTTTTTCTTGAATAGGAGTGGGCTTTTGGTATCCACTGGCAGCTAGACTCTCTGCCAATGATTCGTGAAAGTTAAATGATGAAAAATCCAAGCTTTGTAAATTATAGTTTTCACAAAGGTAGTCTAATTCTCCCCAAGCATTTATTTTAAGCTTCTTCTTGCATTTTCTTTGGTATTTTTATGTTTTAAGCGTTTTTTATGCAACCAAAGTTTTTTATAACACAAATACTCTCAGCATTGATGATATTCATTGCTGTGGATGCAGTTGGTCAATCCATATCCAGCAATGTCTCAACTAATTTCTTTGTAGAAGCATATAATATCAGGGGTAAGCCTTTCACCAATCCAGATGCTTCCAATATAGAGGGATCTCCATTGCTTAACCAAGATTGGGGGAAAGGAACAGTTTATTTTAAAGATGGGGCAGTTGCTCAGAATATTGATTTAAAATTTAATCTTGAAAAAAACGAATTGTATTTTAACAGGGATGGTGAAATGTTTGTTTTCAATGATCCTATTTTGAGTTTTCGAATGACCTATACCTCATCAAGTGGGAAAAGAGAGGTGCATTTTCGTTCTGGATATCCGGTAAACGGAAGGTTGTTGAAAGAAACTTTTTATGAAGTTCTTGAAGACGGCGCTAAATTTCAGTTTGTAGCTTATAGATTTACTTACCTGGCTGATTCTTATCGTTATGGTGGACAATCTAAAAAGGTTTTTACTGAAAACGAAGAACTCTATATTTATGATGTAGCATTTGGTAAATTTTCAAAAGTGAAAAGAAGTGAATCTTCTTTAGTTGAAGCATTACCCGATTTAAAAGATAAAATCACATCAATTATTCGTGATCAAAAATTGAAGTTGAAATCGAATGATGATATCAAGAAAATTATTGCAGAGCTGAATAAATAAACTGATGTATTATTACCCTAAGTTAAACTTTAAACCAATTGTTTTTTACCTTATTATTTTTCTTGGTTTTTCTGGTTGTGGTGTAGCACAAAGTGATCCTGAAAAAAAAATACATCAAGCGGAACTGTCGTCTTTAATTCCACCAAAGCCTGAATTGGATTCTACTGATTATGCGAATAGAATGAAGGCTATGGCAAATGGAGATAGCACTGGAAAATGGAATTTCAATGGTCATTACCCCAAAGTTGGTGCCATATTGCCCTTTAATCGAGTAATTGCTTATTATGGAAATTTGTATTCTACAAGAATGGGCATATTGGGGGAATTACCCAAAAAGCAAATGTTTGCTCGTTTAAATGAAGAAGTTAAAGCTTGGGAAAAAGCGGATCCTACAACTCCTGTAGTTCCAGCTTTACATTACATTGTTACAACAGCACAAGGCTCACCAGGTTCGACGGGGAAATACCGCCTTCGTATGCCCAATAGTGAGATTGATAAGATAATGGCTATGGCTGAGGAGATAAATGCCATTGTTTTCTTAGATATTCAAGTTGGTTTGAGTAATCTCAGGGAAGAAATTCCGGTGATTGAAAAATACCTCAAACATCCTCGCGTGCATTTGGGTATTGATCCTGAATTTTCTATGAAAGGTGGTCAGCGTCCAGGTAGTGTAATAGGTAGTTTTGATGCAAATGATATCAACTATGCGGCCAATTATTTAGCCGACTTGGTCAATAAAAATGATTTACCTCCCAAAATTTTAGTCATCCACAGGTTTACCCAAGCCATGGTTAAAGACTATAAACAAATAAAACTTGTACCTGAAGTACAGTTTGTGATTGATATGGACGGATGGGGGGCACCTGCAAGGAAAATAAATACCTATAAACTTTTTGCACACCGTGAGCCTGTTCAGTTTACAGGATTTAAATTGTTTTACAAGAATGATTTAAAAGAAGCACCTCATCGCTTGTTAACCATCAAAGAATTACTAGCACTGAAACCTATTCCACTCTACATTCAATACCAGTAAGTTCTAATTAAGTTTCTAATTGCTAATTAATTTAAAAATGACGAGATAACCGATAGCAGTCAAAAGCAATAATAAAATAATTGTAATGACCAGCCAGTTTGGAAATCCAAATTGGCTGGTTTTTTTATTTTTTAGGGTGACTTTTTTATGAATAAATTGTTTCAGTTTTTGATCAATAGCAGGAACTGCAGATGCATCAATTAAACGTAATCCTTCTATTGCTTCTCCCAACATCTGGTCCTCTGCAAATTGAGCTTCCAGATCACGCGTTTCATCTGCTGTAAGATTGTTGTTCAGGTAATTCATTACTGAATGGCTACCAATCTTGTTTATCATATGGCTATCCTGTTTATTCATATCCAGCTTCTTTTTGTAGCTGTTCAAGGCTATTTCTAAGATTTCGTTTTCCGTTTTGTATGAAACTCTTCACTTGTTGAAAAGTAAAGCCTGTTTTTTCTTCAATTTCTTTATAGGACAGTTTTTCCAGATAAAAGAGTTCAATACAAGTTCTTTGTTCTTCATTTAGCAATGATATTGCTTTGGACAATGATTCAGTTTGCTCCTCCAGAAAACTTTCCTTTTCAGCGGTTATGTATTGATTGGTATCATCTTTACTCATTTCTTCAGGAATAGTCTCCCAATAAACAGTTTGGTGACCTTTGCTTCTTAGCTGCATCAGACAATGGTTTTTTGCTATACTGTAAATCCAGCTTTTAAAATAACTGACCTCGTATTTGTTGATTTCTGTATAGGCTTTTTCAAAGACCTGCTGCGTGGCATCTTGTGCATCAGCAACTTGTTTTAGGTATTTCATACAAACGCCAAAAACAAGGAGGGAATAACGCTCGAATAAATAGCCAAGCCATTTGGAGTCTTTATTTTTTTTAAAGAACTCCAGCAGCGTTGCATCGGAATATTGTTCTGAGTAATGCGACAAGTAATACGATGGTTTGATTATAGGATGCTACAATCAATAAAATCCATATTATTTTTTATCAATAAATAAAATCTTTAAGGCTAAAAGCATCATCACCACAGCAAAAATTCTTTTAACCGTTAGTTGAGGTAAGCTTAAAGAGAATTTACTGCCAAGATAACTTCCTACAAAAAATCCAATAGCTAGTAAACCGGCATATTTAAAATCTACATAACCCTGTTTATAATAGTTTAAGACACCTAGAATACCGACTGGAAATAGTATCATCATTAACGAGGTTCCTTGTGCAGCATGCTGGCTCATACCTAAAAGCATAACTAGAGCTGGTACAATAATTACACCTCCTCCTATACCTACTAATCCGCCCATAAAACCAGCAGCAAGGCCAATCAGAAGCAAGTAGATGAATATTTCCATACTGATTTTTTTATTTTCCATCATGTCTATTTGAACAGGGCGATCCCCAAAAACGTTGCAGCAATACCTAGGGTAACAGAAAGTCCAATATACAGCAATGCTATACCAGTTGTCTGTAATTTCATTAACTGCAGGTTCTCAAAAGCAAAAGCAGAGAAAGTGGTAAAACCTCCACAAAATCCCGTTGTTAATAAAAGTCGAAGCTGGTGACTACCTGATGTTGATTTCTCAGCAAGTGCATAAACTACACCAATGATAAAGCATCCAAGTAAATTGACTGTAAAAGTTGCCCACGGAAATTTTGTCCATTCCTTTGCAACAAAAAACAAGGTAAGTAAATAACGGAGCACACCGCCCGTGGCACTTCCTGCTACTACTAACATTATATTTTTTAAGTCAATCATTCAATCGGTAAGTTCCCAGAAAATGTATAGCTAAAATCAACTTTCCATGAGTTTCCGATTTTTACAACTTTTAAATCGGTTGGTTTCATGGTGTATGAATTAGAGTAGTTGATAATGGTTACACTATCACTAATTGTTTCTACTTTATTGATGACTATTGAGGATGATTTTAATTGAAGCATCTCTTTTTTCGGTGTTTTCTTCATGTATGATTGGTATCGCTTATACAACTCCTGGTCTTCAGGGTCGTTTAATAAATACAAGTTGGCTTTTTCATAATCTCCATCCAATACGGCTCTTACAAATTCTCTTCCAGCATCTAGGGGATCTTCTGGTTCTTTGAAACCTTCAGGCGTTCTACAGGAAAACAAAACGGCTAGGCTAAATAGAAATGAAAAAAGAAAACGATTTTTATTGTGCTCCATTGTATTGGTCTTTTTCTTTATCATATGCCCTTATAATTGCCTTTACTAACCTGTGTCTTACCACGTCTTCTTCGTCCAGTTCAATATGGGCGATACCATCAATATTTTTTAAAATTCGTGTTGCTTTTTCTAGTCCGCTTTTTTGATTCTTTGGTAAATCAATTTGACTCAAATCACCAGTGATAATTGCTTTTGCATTTGCACCAATCCTCGTTAAAAACATTTTAATCTGCAGGTCAGTTGTGTTTTGAGCTTCATCCAATATGATAAACGCATTGTCGAGTGTTCTACCTCTCATGTAGGCAAGCGGTGCAATTTCAATGACTCTTGTTGTCATATAATACCCAAGTTTATCTGCCGGGATCATATCATCTAAAGCATCATAAAGTGGTCTCAAATAGGGGTCTATCTTTTCTTTCAGGTCGCCAGGAAGAAACCCCAAACTTTCACCTGCCTCAACAGCAGGACGAGTTAAAATGATTTTCTTTACCATTTTATTTTTTAATGCCCTAACGGCAAGCGCAACAGCAGTATAGGTTTTACCAGTTCCTGCAGGACCAATAGCAAAGATGATATCATTCTTGTCTGCTAAGCTCACCATCTTTTTTTGGTTCTGCGTTCTCGCTCTTACTGATTTTCCATTAGGTCCAAATACAAGAACATCATGAGGATTCTTTTCAACAAAATGATCGACCGACTCTACGTCATCACCACCAAGTATTTGTTCAAAATAATTATGGCTGACATTGCCGTTTCTTTGTAAATACTGTACGAGTGTTTCGATCTTTTCTTTTGCTGTTTCTATCTGTTCTGCTGAACCGCTAAGTTTGATTTGTGTGCCTCTGCTCAGAATTTTTAAAAGCGGGAATCTTTTTTTCAGTAAGTCTAGCTTTCCATTGTTTACGCCGAAAAATTCAATCGGATTAATGGAGTCAAGGTTGATAATGGTTTCTGTCAATGCAATTGATTTTAGGTGTTAAGTTGTCATTGGTTTCGTCCTAATCAAATTTAACCTTTTGGGAACGAATTCTCATGAACTTAATTATCAACATCCTGTGGGTAAACTTGTTGAATTGCTTGCAGCTAATTTGTTGTTAACAAATTGATTTCAATTGTTTAATGGTGTCAATAGGTGAGCTGGATGCAAAAACCGTATTACCTGCAACCAAAATATCAGCACCTGCTCCTATAATGCTTCCTGCATTTTCTAAGGTTACTCCACCATCAACTTCGATAAGCGCTGATGAGTTTTTTTCAACTATCAGTTGTTTCAGGTGCTTGATTTTTGAAAGTGTAGCAGGAATAAATTTCTGTCCACCAAATCCTGGATTGACCGACATAACACATATCAGGTCTACGTCAGCTATGATTTCCTCTATTGAAGAGAGAGGAGTATGAGGATTTAAGGCAACACCAGCTTTCATGCCAAGTGCTTTGATTTGTTGAATGTTTCTATGTAAGTGCCTGCAGGCCTCTACATGGACTGTTAATACATCAGCTCCTGCGTCTTTGAAGGCCTGTGTATATTTTTCAGGTTCTTCAATCATCAAGTGGACATCACAAACTTTTTCAGTCGCTCTTCTTATTGCTGTAATCACCGGAAGGCCAAAACTGATATTAGGTACAAATCTGCCATCCATTACATCTAAATGAAACCACTCGGCTTCTGAAGCATTTAACATTGTACAGTCTTGCTCTAGTCTTAAAAAATTGGCGGATAGAAGAGATGGTGCTATAATGGCCATGGTTGTCTATTTTTTTTGATTTTTTATTACTTTGATTGCTTGCTCAGCAGCTAAATTGTCTGGGTCAAGTTTTAGGGTTTCGCTAAAATAAAGCAATGCTTGATCATACTCTTTTTTTTGTTGATGTGCTTTGCCCAGCCAGAACAAGATATCAGAATTTTTTTTATCTAAGGCTATGGCTTTTGTAAGTGTAGCAATTGATTTTGTAACATCCCCTGTTTCCAAAAGTAGAATCCCTTTTTCGATATAGGCATCTACTGAAGTGAAATTTTTAATAATTGCGGAATCAAATTCAGCTATCGCTTTTTTAGGTGCAGCTATATTGGCAAAATAAATGCCTTTCGTAAAATGTCCTTTTGCTTGAGTGGCTCCATCATTGTAGCGGTTGATCAGTCTATCTGCTATGTTTAGCGCATTACTGTTTTTCTGGGCAGCTTGTATAAAAGCCAGCTCGAATTCAATATCCGGTTGCTGTTGATTGATTGATAGGGAATGAAGAAGAGACTCAATTGCTTTTGAGGTATCACTTTTTTGTAAATAGATGACAGAAACCGCGTTTTGTAAGTCAGGGTTTTGAGGAAATTTAGAAATCAAATTCAAAAGATTAGAAAGGGCTATGGCTGTATCTCCCTCCCTATAAATTGCTTCCTGCAACAAGACTTGAAGCCGGATAGAATCGGGATATTGGTTAACAAGCTGTTGTAATGAATCTTTTCGATTATTTGTAAGATTTACTTTTTCAAGCGATTTCTCTTCATTGCAAGAAAAGATCAAAGCAACTGATAAAATAAAAAGGCCAAGAAAACGTTTTTGAAGTGAAATCATGTGCAAAACTACGAATTCGCCTGCTTTTATTACATTTCGGTGATAATTCCCGGCTATTCATTTCCTAGTTTTGCCCTTCTTAAATTAAAAGTTCAATATTATGTTTCTAGACCTTAAAAAGCCATTTGTAGCATTCTTTTCTATGGTATTTGTATTGACAGCAGTCCATGCTCAAGACAGTCTCCAGTACGCCAATGAGCCTCATTTTAAGAATATTCAACAGCTTACATTTGGAGGTGATAACGCTGAAGCTTATTTCAGTTTTGACGGTAAGTGGTTGGTGTTTCAAAAGACCAATCCCAAAGAAAATATTCCATGCGACCAGATTTATGTCGGTAAAGTACCAACCAAACCAGGAGAGAAGTTTGTGCCTCAGCTGGTGAGTACTGGAAAGGGGAGAACAACATGTGGTGCTTTTTTGAAAGATAACAAGCACGTAGTTTACGCTTCAACACATCTGGCCGATGAAGCTTGTCCTCCAGTTCCAGATAGGGCTAAATATGGTAACAAATATATCTGGCCTTTGTACCCATCATACGACATTTTTGTAGCCGATTTGAATGGCAAAATCACCAAGCGTTTGACGGATCATCCGGGTTATGATGCAGAAGCTACAATCTCTCCAGATGGTAAAACCATGTTGTTCACCTCTACAAGAGATGGGGATATTGATTTGTACACAATGGACTTAAATTCTGGTCAAACAAAAAGAATCACTAACCAATTGGGTTATGATGGTGGTGCATGGTTTAGCCCGGATGGAAAGAAAATAATCTGGCGTGCATCAAGACCTACTACCCCCGAAGAGGTTAAAGAATATAAAGAGCTATTGGCTGAAAACCTGGTTGCACCTACTCAAATGGAAGTTTGGATTGCCAATGCTGATGGGTCTGATGCGAAACAAGTGAGCAAATTGGGTCAGGCTAATTGGGCGCCTGCTTATATGCCAGACAGTAAAACCATCATATTTGCTTCTAATCACGAATATAAACGTGGTTTCCCTTTCAATTTGTACACCATGGACGAAAATGGGGGTAACCTGAAGAAAATTAGTCGCGATAAAGGATTTGACGCCTTCCCAATGTTCAGTGTTGATGGCAAAAAAGTAGTATTCTGTTCAAACCGCAATAACGGTGGAACCAGGGATACCAATATTTTTGTAGCGGATTGGGTTGATTAAATTACTGACTAATGGTAGCTCCGTTTAACCTGCGGAGTAAATATAATTTCTTGTTTTCAAAATAATCGACAGGGCCCTCTGGGCCCTTTGTCTTTACAGCTATAAACTCGAGATCATTTAACGGGGTGAACATGACATCCGTAGGATCTTCTACAAAAACACCTGCATATTTAGAGAAAATAGACACAAAGTAATAGATGAGTTCAAATCCCTTATATACTGATATAGAAGGTTTTGTGTAAATATTTTCTTTAAAATATTGATCCATTTCTTTTGCCCAACTGTTGGTGGGGGGTATATAAAAAGAGGAAGAAAAAAAGATGGGTAAACCTGCAAATTTGCTTAGTTGCAGTTCTTTTAGGTTTTCCCAGTTGGGCATGCCGACTACATTAATCAATCCTTTTTTTGGATAGGAATTTAATGCATTGATTAATCCGGCACCAAATTTATCATCTAGGCTTCCTGCTATAAATACATTTGTTTTGGTGGTATCAATTTGCGCAAGAATATCCTGGTTTGTAAAGTGCTCCGTTAGTGAGATGCTGGTAATATGTATTTTTTTATTACCACTTTGATCATTCAATTCTTGAAACTGTTCTTCTAATCGATTGTCGATTGGATTTTGTCTTCTTGTCCAAATGACATTGGCATTTTTCCATTTGTTTTGGATTTGTTCCAGCAGAAATTCAAGGTGAGAGGTTAGGGTAGGATTGGCAATATAGAAAAAAGGGTTTTCTCTGATGCCGCGATCATTAGGATGGGTAGCATTGATAAATGGAATTTTCAATTCTTTAGCCAGAAGTGCTAGCTGATTGATTTCATTGCCATTGGCTTGAGCAATGATCATATCAAATTGTTCAAGGGTAGCATTTTGTATTAATAGATTGATGTTGCCTTGTTGACTTTGTATGTCAAAAACATGCAACTTGACAGAAATTCCAATTTTATTTAAAGAGTCAATTGCCAATGAGGCACCTTCATAGAATTCTAGTCCAGGTACTGCTAATCGAGGGAAATCCTTGGGAGACTTTAGGGTTAATGAATCAGTAAAATGCTGATCCAGATACAATGAGGTGAACAATCCCACTTTTATGGGTCGCTTGCTAAACTGGGCTTCCGCCGGAGAAAACCCAACGAGAAATACAAGTATCAGTAATAGCGATTTCATGGATTAAAGTTAATCCATTATTCCCATTCTATGGTTGCAGGGGGTTTGCTCGAAATATCATAAACAACACGGTTGATACCTCTTACTTGGTTGATGATTTCATTAGAAATTTCACCAAGAAAATCATAAGGAAGATGTGCCCAATCGGCTGTCATACCATCTACAGAAGTAACTGCTCTTAGCGCAACAGTAAACTCATATGTTCTTTCGTCACCCATCACACCGACAGATTTTACTGGAAGTAGAATAGTGCCTGCCTGCCATACCTTGTTGTACAGTCCGTGTTTTTTTAATCCTTCCATATAAATGGCATCTGCTTCTTGTAAAAGTTTAACCTTATCGGCAGTAATCTCACCAAGGATGCGGATAGCCAGACCTGGTCCAGGGAAGGGATGTCTATAGAGTAAATCATGGGGAATCCCTAATTCAAGGCCAACTTTTCTTACTTCATCTTTAAATAAGAAGCGAAGCGGTTCAATCAAATCAAGTTTCATGGTGTCTGGAAGGCCACCTACATTATGATGTGATTTGATGGTCACAGATGGGCCGTGGACAGAGACGCTTTCAATCACATCCGGATAAATCGTTCCTTGCCCCAAGAAAGATATATCGGTTAGTAAGTGAGCCTCCTGGTCAAATATCTCAATGAATGTTCTTCCAATCGCTTTTCTCTTTTCTTCGGGATTAGTCAAGCCTGCTAATGCATTATAAAATGTCTGGCTGGCGTCCACACCCTTAACATTTAATTCAAGTTTTTCGTATGTCTTTAAAACAGAAGTAAACTCATCTTTTCTCAGTACACCATTATCTACAAAAATGCCAAATAGGTTTTTCCCAATAGCACGGTGAATCAATGTAGCAGCAACCGTAGAATCTACACCGCCACTAAGTGCCATGACTACTTTTTTATCGCCTATTTTTTCTTTTAGTGCATCGACTGTATCTGTAATAAAATGCGCAGGCGTCCAGTCGCCTTTACAGCCACAGACTTGGAATAAATAATTATGCAGCATTTTTTTCCCAAACTCAGAATGGTATACCTCAGGATGGAACTGCATACACAACAAATCATGACAACCGGCTTCCTCTAATTTAAATGCAGCAACTGGTATTGAATTTGTCGTTGCTAATACTTCTGCACTTGGGGGTAGTTCTAAAATGGAATCACCATGACTCATCCACACCTGTGATGTTTCTGGAACTTCATTTAATAAAACATGGTCGACTTTCTTTTGTAAAATAGCCCTGCCATATTCTCTTTTTTCAGAACGTTCAACCCTTCCGCCAAAAACCTTGGCAGTAAGTTGCGCACCATAACATATACCCAATACGTTTCTTTGAGCCGCCATGGCTTTGATATCTACAAGAGGAGCATTGGGATCGTTTACCGAAAATGGAGATCCTGAAAGTATAATTCCCTTTAACTCAGGGGTGTAGTTTATTTCTTTGTGGTAAGGGACAATTTCACAATAAACATTCGCCTCTCTTACTGCCCTTGCTATCAATTGCGTGTATTGTGAACCAAAGTCGAGTATTAAAATCTTTTCTGTCATACAGGCGAAGTTAAAGATTTAGTATTTTAGGTTTAGCGTAAATAAAAAAGAACATCGCGGGGATGTTCTTTCAATATGCTTTAGTTGGTTAGACTTAGGCTAATTTGCCTACAGCCTTGGCCAATGAACTTTTTAAGTTTGCGGCCTTATTTTTGTGGATTACTCCCTTTTTAGCCAATTTATCAATCTTGCTCAGTACAGCAGGAAGATTTTCTTTGGCTTCAGTTGCATCTGTAGTTGCACGAAGATCACGCATTGCGTTCCTTGTAGTTTTACCTTGGTAACGGTTTTTTTCTCTACGCTTAGCTACTTGACGGGTATCCTTTTTGGTTGCCTTATGATTTGCCATCCTTAGTTTTTTTCTTATTAACGGGCAGCAAAGGTAATACACTTAGTTAAATCAACCAAAAATATGGACTGATAATCATAAAAACATTAGAGAAACATGCAAGATTCCTCTTATTTTTTCCGTCAAAATGACCGATATTTGCCCTCAGTTTTGAACACAAGCTAATACCCAGGTTCCAATGAAGGATTTCTCATATATTACCTCTTCTCATCCCTCGTATATTGAGCAGCTTTATCAAGAGTTTTCTCGCTCTCCTGAAAGCATTGACCCAGATCTCAGAAAATTCTTTGAAGGCTTTGATTTTGCTGTAACCCAACTCGAAGGCAAGCCCTCAACTGCAGCTATTGCATCTGGTTCTGACATTGATTGGAAAAAGGAATTGGGTGTTTACCGTTTAATACTTGGATATCGTAATAAGGGCCACCTCATTGCAAAGACAAATCCAATACGTGAGAGAAAGGACAGAGGAGCAAATTTAGATCTCGGTTTTTTTGGTTTGAGTGAGGCTGATTTGGATTCAACTTTTTATGCTGGAAACCTTATCGGGTTAGGTACAGTTACTTTAAGAGCCATACAGCAACATTTACAAAAATGTTATGCTTCTCATGTAGGCATTGAATTTAAATACATCAGTAACCAAGAAAAAATCAACTTCCTGACAACAGAGATGGAAGAGCGGTTTACATCGACAATACCATTTGAAAAGAAGAAGCGTATTCTTGAAAAATTGAACCAAGGTGTAATATTTGAAAAGTTTCTGCATACCAAATACATTGGTCAAAAAAGATTTTCATTAGAGGGTGGTGAAACAACAATTGCTGCATTAGATGCAATGATCAATAGCGCTGCTACTCTTGGTGTAAAAGAAGTTGTAATTGGAATGGCCCATAGAGGCAGGTTAAATGTATTGGCCAACATCATGGGTAAAACCTATGAACATATTTTTAGTGAGTTTGAAGGAAAATCTACTCCTGATCAGACCATGGGTAGTGGTGATGTAAAATATCACCTAGGCTATGGAAGTGAGGTTGAAACGCCTGAAGGGAATTTGGTCTCATTAAAATTGATGCCCAATCCATCGCATTTGGAAGCTGTAGATCCTGTTGTACTTGGTTTTTCAAGAGCCAAGGCTGATGTCATGTACAATAGCCAATATGATGCTATTTTACCAGTGCTTATTCATGGTGATGCATCAATAGCTGGACAAGGTATTGTTTACGAAATTTTGCAAATGTCTGGTTTAGATGGTTATTTAACCGGCGGAACCATTCATTTCGTTATTAATAATCAGATTGGTTTCACCACCAATTTTGAGGATGCAAGATCTGCAGATTACTGTACATCACTTGCAGCAATGGTACAAGCACCAGTGTTGCATGTAAATGGTGATGATCCTGAAGCGGTAGTAAAGTGCATGGAAATTGCAACTCGTTACAGACAGCAATTTAACAGTGATGTTTTCATCGACATGGTTTGTTATAGAAAGCATGGTCATAATGAAGGTGATGATCCAAAGTTTACCCAGCCTAAATTGTATTCTATTATTGAAAAACACCCTAATCCAAGAGAGAATTATATCGCTCAATTGACAGAAAGTGAAAATCCTCAAGTGCAGGAGATGGCTAAGGACATGGAAAAGAAATTCTGGTCTGATTTGCAAGAGCGATTAGATGAAGTGAAGCAACATCCTTTGCCTTATCATTACCAAGCACCTGAATTGGTATGGAAAAGTATGGTGAGGGCAACGCAGGGTGACTTTGAAAAATCTCCAACAACATCAATAAACGAAAATCAGTTTAAGTCGCTTTTCAAGTCCATCATGACAATGCCTGATGGATTTAAGCCGTTGAAAAAAATTGAAAAATTATTACAGGATAAAATTGCTCTTCTTGAAAAAGAAAGCAAAGTGGATTGGTCGACTGGCGAATTATTAGCGTATGCTAGTTTGCTGGCAGAGGGTAAAAATGTGCGAATGAGCGGACAAGATGTACGCAGGGGAACCTTCAGTCATCGCCACGCTGTATTATTAGATGAGTTTGAACAAGTGCAGCACAATAGGTTGTCGACCATCGAAAATGCAAAAGGTAAGTTCAGTATTTACAATTCATTGTTAAGTGAATATGGTGTTCTTGGATTTGAATATGGTTATGCATTAGCAGATCCAGAAACTTTGGTATTGTGGGAAGCACAGTTTGGTGATTTTTCTAATGGTGCACAAACCATGATTGACCAGTTCATATCCAGTGCTGAACAAAAGTGGAACAGGATGAATGGTGTAGTCATGTTACTTCCACATGGTTATGAGGGACAAGGACCAGAGCACAGTAGTGCAAGATTAGAGCGATACCTGCAAATGTGTGCTGAGTTGAATATGGTCGTTACTAATATCACTACTGCCGCTAACTTCTTCCATGCCTTAAGACGTCAAATGACATGGAACTTCAGGAAGCCATTGATTAACTTCTCTCCTAAAGCAAATCTTCGTCATCCAGGTTCTTATTCTTCTAAAGATGAATTTACGAAAGGTGAATTCCAGGAATTGATTGATGATAAATCCGCTGATGCTAAGAAAATTAAAAGAGTATTGCTTTGTTCAGGAAAAGTCTATTTTGATTTGAATGAATACAAAACCAAGAACAATATTGAAGATGTAGCGATTGTTCGCTTAGAACAAATCTATCCTTTGGCTTCAACACAACTTGAGCAGCTCAATAAAAAATACAAAAAAGCTGAATGGGTTTGGGTACAAGAAGAACCATTGAATATGGGTGCTGCTTCCTTCTTAAAGATGAATCTGAATACTTTTGAATTCAGATTAATTGGAAGAGCAGCTAGTGCAGCTACTGCAACAGGATTCAGCAAGGTGCATGCAAAAGAACAAGAAGAAATCATTCAAAAAGCATTTGCTTTCTAAAACACAATTACAACTAAACCATATGATAGAAATTAAGGTTCCAACAGTAGGTGAGTCCATTAGTGAAGTGAGTCTTGCAAAGTGGTTAAAAAAGGATGGACAATGGGTAGAGCGTGATGAAGTATTGGCAGAGATTGAAAGCGAGAAAGCAACATTTGAAATCAATGCTGAGCAGGCTGGATTGCTCAAGATTATTGCAAATGAGGGCGATACATTAGGGATTGGTGATGTTGTGTGTTCAATTGATGATAAAGCAGAAAGACCTGCTGATTTGCCTAAAGAAGTTAAAGAAGAAAAATCAGTTAAAGCAGCTAAAGCACCAGAAGCAGCTCCTGCAAAAGCAGATGTAAAGGCTAGTCCGGTTGCAGCTGCAATTATCGCTGATAAAAAAGTGGATGCCAAGGGAATTGCTGCTAGTGGTAGTGGTGGAAAAATATTGAAACAGGATGTGCTTGACGCGCTTTCTAATCCAGGTAGAAAACCAGGTGCAGAATTATTCTCAAGGAATGAGCGTAAAGAGAAGATGACACAATTGAGAAAAACAGTTTCTCGTCGTTTGGTTGAAGCTAAGAATACAACTGCAATGCTCACTACTTTTAATGAAGTAGACATGAGCGCTATCATGGAAATTAGGGCTAAATACAAAGATAAATTCAAGGAACACCATAGTGTGAACTTAGGGTTCATGAGTTTCTTTACCAAAGCTTGTGCCTATGCATTACAAGAGTGGCCAGCAGTAAATGCTTATATCAGCAATGATGAAATCATTTATCATGATTACTGTGATATTTCTATTGCAGTTTCTGCTCCAAAGGGACTTGTTGTGCCAGTAATCAGAAATGCAGAAAGTTTGTCGATGGCAGAGGTTGAGAAAAAAGTGGTTGAATTGGCAACAAAGGCACGCGATAATAAACTGACTTTAGAGGAAATGCAAGGGGGTACTTTCACTATCACTAATGGTGGTGTATTTGGTTCTTTGATGAGTACACCTATTATCAATATTCCTCAATCAGCAATTTTAGGCATGCACAAGATTGAAGAAAGGGCAGTTGTGGTAAATGGACAAATTGTAGCTAGGCCAATGATGTACCTGGCGTTGAGTTATGATCACCGAATTATTGATGGTAGGGAAAGTGTAGGATTTTTGGTTCGTGTTAAAGAGCTTTTGGAGAATCCTGCTTTATTGCTATTTGGCAAGGATCCCGTTAAGGCACTTCTTGAACTATAATTGAACTACAATAAAATATTGTTTAGCTGATGGGGGCTTATTTTTATTCTTATTTAAATACAGCCCAAACTATACTTTCTTCCTATAAATTTGAACAACCTTTTCATGTTCATTTAAAGTCGTTTTTCAAGCACAATAAAAAATATGGCTCTCGCGATAGAAAACTAATCTCCAATTTATGTTTTGGGTTTTTTAGAATAGGAGATGCTGCGATTGATCTAGATTTTAAAGATCAGATCATCATTGGGTATTTCCTGACCCATGTTTTTGATAATGGATGTTTAGCGGTATTCAAGCCTGAGTGGGTTGATAAAATAACACATTGTCTTGATGAGAAACTAAACATTGTTCAAAAAGCATATCCAACTTTTAATCAAGATCAGCTCTTTCCAGATTTAGAAAATTTATCTGTGGGGATCAGTCGGACTGATTTAGTTTTACATCATTTTACCCAACTGGATTTTTTCTTGAGAGTAAGGCCGGGTAAAAAAAAGAGTGTAATTCAAAAGTTACAACAACATAAAATAGTCTTTAAAGAAATTAATACT
>VFQT010000234.1_pt1 | contig 89074 bp, 86 predicted proteins | sample 3512381 | NCBI WGS metagenome assembly VFQT01 (sample SAMN10412376, study PRJNA504923) | tailings metagenome | isolation source: Relicate 2 Philex TSF3 active mining site | place: Philippines: Tuba, Benguet | collected 2017-08-29
CTGCCCACCATCTTCATTCGCTTCTTACCTTCTTTTTGCTTCTCGAGAAGCTTTCGTTTACGCGTGATGTCGCCGCCGTAACACTTGGCGAGAACATCCTTACGAATCGCTCGAATGTTCTCTCGGGCGATGATCTTCGATCCGATAGCAGCTTGGATCGGTACTTCGAATTGTTGCCGAGGGATGAGCTCTCGAAGTTTTTGAGTCATCGTTACGCCATAGCTATAAGCCTTCTCGCGATGGACGATCGCAGAGAAGGCATCGACCGTATCGCCCTGCAACAAGATATCGACTTTGACGAGATCGCCCTCTTCCTCACCTGTCGGTTCATAATCGAGTGAGGCGTAGCCACGGGTGCGGGACTTGAGTTGATCGAAGAAGTCGAAGACGATCTCAGCCAGTGGCAATCGGTAACGAATCTCCACTCGATCCTCTGAAAGGTAATCCATCGCGATCAAGATGCCACGACGTTGCTGGCAGAGCTCCATGATGGTGCCGATGAACTCACTCGGTGCCAGCACCGTTGCTCGAATGACCGGTTCGAAGACGCTGGCCACTTTCCCGGATGGGTATTCGCTCGGATTGGTAACGATCATCTCTTTATGATCGTCGGTGATGACTCGGTAGACCACGTTGGGCGCAGTAGAGATCAGCGAGAGATTGAACTCTCGTTCAAGGCGTTCACGGACGATCTCCATATGCAAGAGACCCAAGAAGCCACAACGGAATCCAAATCCAAGTGCAGCGGATGTCTCAGGTTCATAGACCAAGGCAGCATCATTGAGTTGCAACTTCTCCAAGGCATCACGAAGGACTGGGTAATCATCGCCGTCGATGGGATAGAGCCCGGAGAAGACCATCGGCTTCGGGTCCTTATAGCCGGCCAACGCCTCGGTAGCAGGTCGCGTCGCAGTGGTGACGGTATCTCCCACTCGACTCTGACGTACATCCTTCACTCCCGTGATCAAGTAACCCACTTCGCCGACACCAAGTCCCTGACTTGCCATGGGTTCGGGTGAGATGACTCCAACTTCCAACATCTCGTGTTTGACACCGGTGGAGAGCATTTGAATCTGATCCCGTGGTGAGAGTTTTCCATCGACGACACGGACGTATGTCACAACGCCCCTATATGTGTCATAGACCGAATCGAAGATGAGAGCCCGTGCAGGTTTATTGCTATCTCCTTGAGGTGCTGGGATCTGTTTGACGATCTCATCGAGTAATTCCGTCACGCCAACACCGGTCTTTCCAGAGACGCGAAGGCAATCTTCTGGCTTGCAGCCGATCAACTTCGCCAACTCTGCAGCGAACTTCTCCGGTTGAGCCGCGGGTAGATCGATCTTGTTGAGTACCGGGATGATGGTGAGGTTGTTCTCCATCGCGAGATAGAGATTCGCGAGAGTCTGCGCTTCGATGCCTTGTGCACAATCGACGAGAAGGATCGCTCCTTCACATGCAGCGAGCGAGCGCGAGACTTCGTAGGTGAAATCGACATGGCCGGGAGTGTCGATCATGTTAAGTATGTAATCCTTGCCATCGATCCCGCTGGTCCACGGCAAACGAACAGCCTGGGATTTGATGGTGATGCCACGCTCACGCTCGATATCCATGCGATCGAGGTATTGATCGCGCATATTGCGCGCATCGACTACTTCGGTGATTTGAAGCATGCGGTCGGCAAGGGTGGACTTGCCATGATCGATATGGGCGATGATGCAGAAGTTACGGATCGAGGCGGGATCGGTCGCCGCAGGCTGGGGAGCTTTACGGGAAGGAAGGGCAGGCATCGGTCATCGACCGATCAGAGAATTACTTGACGCCAGCTTTGGCGGCAGCGCGTGCCATCGCTGACTTCTTGTTAGCTGCCTGATTCTTATGGATGACACCCTTGGTCGCAGCAACATCAAGTGCACGAGCGGCTGCTTGGAGTTCCTTCTTCGTGGCAGCGGTGTCTCCACCAGCAAGAGCCTCACGGAAGCGACGGACCGCGGTCTTAAGGGAGGAACGAACGGATTTGTTGCGCTCCTGAGCCTTCGCATTGGTCTTGATGCGCTTGATCTGAGACTTGATATTGGCCACGAAAAAACCTCTCGAAACTTAGTCAGTGATTTTCTGTCGATGACCCGGTGAAGGGTTCATCTCTAGAAGCGGGAGGTTACCAGCCTTGGACGATGGGCTACAAACCGGCCGAAACAGGAATCACTGAGCCTTGCGCCAAGCCCTGCTCTGGTCAGCAGATCGAACCAATCGTCCGCTTGAGGCAATGGCGAGCACCGTCCGCTCGATCGCGTACTGCGGATGTCCTTCGCCACCTTTGACTGCCCAATCCGCCCTGACGATCTCATTGAGCGCCAGATCGAAATCTTCTTCGCGCCAATTCGCCAGTTGTCGGCGCGCCTTATCGATCTGCCATGGCGCCATTCCCAACTCGCCTGCCACTTCGAATGATTTGGCTCCCCGAGGGATGTCGATCACCTTGAGCATAGAGATCACCGACATCTTGATGGCCGAGAAGATCGCCATCGGTTCGACGCCACTATCGAAGGCATGTCGCGTGGCCAAGAGCGCCTTGCGTGGATCTTTGGCGAGGACTGCATCAGCGACATCGAAACCCGTTGTGATCCGTCGACCACCGGTAACAGCGGCAACGTCCTCGAGGTCGATTGCTTTCCCTTGTGGCAGATCAGATGCAAGTTGGCGAGCGACACTGACCAACTCGCGCATATCGGAAAAGCCTGCGACCAGGGCTTCCAGCGCTTGGGGCGAGATCTTTCGCTTCAACTGCACGAACTCACCTTTGACGAAAGCGATCCGATCTGAGCTCTTCTTCAATGGCTCTGCCAGATGAACTTCTGCTTTGGCTTTCTTGATTCGATCGAGCAGGCCTTTACCTTTTACGCCACCCTTATGGATGAAGATCAGGACATTCGATGGGTCAGGATTGGCGAGATAACGATCGATCTCGCCATGGAGTTCTGAATCGAGATCTTGAAGGTTCTTCAGGACGATCAACCGCTTTTCAGAGAAGAGTGACGGTGCGAAGTTCTCTGAAATGGTTCCCGACTCGACTTCGCTGCAGTCGAGGGTGGTCTTTTCATGATCGCCTAATCGTTCGACGATCTCTCGCAGGAGACGTTCGATGATCACATCTTCACTTCCGTGAATCAGGATCAACTCGGCCATGGCGGCGAATCTAGCGGATGCGAAGTGGCCACCAGGTAATCCGCGCTGCGCCATCGAGATCGGTCCTATGGATCCGTGCCGGTTCGAGACGATCGAGTGTCCATTGGGTTGGATGTCCAAAGGGATTCCCTGTACCGACGCTGATCAGCGCCAGTTTCGGATCGAGTTCTGCATCGAAGGCAGGGCTGCGCGAGGAAGAGCCGTGATGACTCACCTTGTAGATATCGATCTCTCGCAGGTCATAACGCCCAGCGATTCGCTCCTGCCTCTGGGCCTCGATATCGCCGGTTGCCAAGATCGTCGCGCCATCCTTCTTCACGATCAGGACGAGACTCGCATTGTTGATCGCATCCGCGTCATCGCCTTGCACACCACTCTCAGGTGCAAGGACTTGAATCTCGACATCCGCGACCTCAAAGCGGTCGCCCTCTCTGACTATCACAGGATCGAAGTGAAGCAAAGAGCGCAATTCGATCGATTGCGCGCTCCCTGCTGATAGCTCTGAAAGCCACCAACTCGCCACATTCCTACCTCGCATCACTCCTGACAGGCCGGCGTAATGATCGGCATGCAAATGAGTGATGACAAGGAGCGAGATATCCCTGATTCCGGCATTTCTCAAGCAGCGATCAATCAGATCGGGATCCGGACCAGCATCGATCACCATCGCACTCCGATCTCCGGTTCGCACCAAGAGGGCGTCACCTTGCCCCACATCGCACTGGAAGAGTTGCCAGTGATCATCTCTACTATGAAGAGCGGTTGTTGCGAGAAGTAGTACGAGTGCCAAAATCGGGAGTTGTTTCCGTTTCAGATTACTTGCGTTCTTGATTTTGCGAGCTACGAGGAGAGCGATGAGTGCAAGGAAGAGAATGGATGCCAGCGCGATAAGGCCACCACGCCAGCCACGGGCCACATCCCAGATAGGCATGTAATAAGAGAGGCGAGCCAGCCATGGAATAGGGCTGGCTGCCAATGTGGCGATATCTGCCATTGGCGAAGCGATCGGAGCAAACGGCGAAAGGAGGAGGACTGCGAAGCCGAGGATGGTGATCAACGGCACGAGTGGTGCGACGATGATGTTGAGCGGAACCGATGCCAACGACAACTGTCCTGAGATTGCGATGATCACTGGAGTGCAGAAGATGGTGGCAGAGAGCGGAATCGCGATGATCTCGGAGAGAACCCGCGGAATCTTCCATCGACTCTCCATATACCTTGAGAGAACCGGAGATAGCAGGAGGATTCCAGACGTTGCCAAGACGGAGAGTGCGAAACCAGCGTCGAGACCTTGATGGGGATCGAGGAGGAGCAAGATGATGACCGCCCCAGCAAGCGCGAGAAAACCTGAGCGCCTATCTCCTCGCAATTGAGCGATGAGAACGACTGCTGCCATGACACCGGCACGCAGCACTGATGGGGTTGGTCTCACCAAGAGTGTGAAGAGCAGGAGCGCCATCGAGGTGATGGCTATGCGATATCCCCGCCTCGGGATGCGCCATGAAACCAGCCAGAGGATCAAGGTTGCAACGATGGAGAAATTCGCGCCACTGACCGCCGTCAAATGTGAGAGGCCGGCCAGTCGCATCACGGATCTGAACTCTTCACTCTGAAGCGACTCATCTCCGATCACCATGCCCGGAACGAGTGAAGCGGGCTCGGAGCTGAGCGAGAAGAATCCACGGAATTTCAGACGTAGTTGATGTAAGGATTTCCAGATCTTTGGAGCGCTTCGCTCATCGATCTCATCGACGATCAATAACGCTGCGACACGTTTCTCCTCACTTGGAAGGAATCGCCCAGCACCGTGCAGGCGCTCGCCGAAGAAGATGTCGCATTGTGAGGAGATGACCCGAAGTGGAACCTGGCGTCGACTATCACCAATCGCCTTGCTCTCGGCCCGAAAAGAGCACGAGGTCTTGCGCCTGTAATCGCCAAAGACCTTCTCAGAAAGCCTGTTGCTATCGCTTCGAGCGACGATCTGAAATCGTTCGCTGGTATCGAGCGCAATCCCCTGTTCTCCTACTTCCCTGATCAGAAGAAGCACCGCGCCGAGTAGGAGAAGGAGCAGGAGTGGGCGCAACCTGCTCCGAAAAAGAGCAAACGACATCGCAACCGCTACCAGAAGCCGGGGTTCTTCGGTTGCAACCAAGATTCCCAACCAGAGCCCAACAGCGATCGAAGCGAGACGTACTGTGGGGATCAGAGCGTCAATCTCTCAGCAATCTGGGCAAAGATCGATGCGCCGATTCCCGAGACGTTTTGAATATCAGAGATTTGGCTAAATGGACCGTTCTTGCTTCGATGATCGAGGATTCGTTGAGCCAAGACGGGTCCGATTCCAGGCAGCGAATCGAATTGCGCTTTCGTGCCGGAGTTGATGGATACCTTGCCAGTGAAGATGCTCTTTCGTCCTGAGGATGGCGTGATTGCTTGGAACTTCTTCGAGGTGATCAGTACTTGTTCCCCATCGACCAGCTTGCGCGCGAGGTTGATATGGGAAGTATCGACTCCCCTGCGCACGCCGCCAGCAATCTCAATCGCATCGATCACTCGTGAACCTTCAGGTAGTTGGTAGACACCGGGGCTCTTCACCTTGCCTGCGACATCGATGTAGACCATTCTCGTCGGCAATTCACTCACTCCAGCGGAGCTCTTGATCTCTTTGACCTGCGGCACTGCTTCGCCACGAGCTGAGAAATAGAAGAAGAGTGAGATTGCGAGTGCGGTCATGGCAAGGATCGCAATGGCACGTCGTTGCTCTTGCGTGAATTCAGGAATTTTCATTCCGAGATCGAATCAGAGGTAGAAGTTCAACCCGGTCTGAAGCTGGTCACTCTGTTGATATCGAAGTGCTGTTGAGGATCAGATGACGATATTGACCAATTTGGGCGCTCGGGTGATGACTTTCTTGATTGTTGCGGCTTGAAGTTCTGCTGCAATCTGCTCATTCGACATCGCCAATTGCTCTAGTTCGCCATCTGAGATATCCGGCGAAACCTCGATGCGATCCTTGATCTTTCCGTTGATCTGCAAGATTGCAGTCACTTTCTCTGCAGAGACCAGAGCTGGATCGATAACTGGCCAACCAGCCCTTGCAATCGAGGGAGCATGCCCGAGAAGTTCCCACATCTCCTCCGCTGTGTACGGTGCGATCAACGAGAGCGAGATGGCCACCGCTTCAACGGCTTCACGAACGGCTGGGTCTGAACCTCCCACTGCGCCATCGATGGCTTTGCGAGTGGCGTTGACCAACTCCATCACTCGCGCAACAGCGACATTGAACCTAAACGACTCAACTGCGAAAGAGATATCCGAAAGAGCCTTATGCGTGATCTTCCTCAGATCGAGACTTCCGTTCGAGGGATCGACTCCGACTGGGCTGGTGACATCTTTCGCAAGTCGCCAGGCGCGATTGAGGAACTTCACCGACCCAGATGGAGAGACATCCTTCCAATCGATGTCATCCTCTGGTGGCCCCGCGAAGACCATCGATAGACGGATGGCATCGACGCCATGGACCGCCAATTCATCAGAGAGGCGCACGAGATTGCCGCGACTCTTACTCATCGCGGATCCATCCATCAGAACCATGCCTTGATTGAGCAATCTCGTGAATGGCTCAGTGAAATCGAGATAACCCATATCGAAGAGGGCTTTCGTGAAGAAGCGCGAATAGAGCAGGTGCAAGATCGCATGTGTCACACCGCCGACATATTGATCGACTGGAAGCCACGTCTTCACCGCCTCCTGATCAAAGGGTCGATCGTGGACATCGACGCTCGTGTAGCGAAGGAAATACCAGGAAGAGTCGACGAAGGTATCCATCGTGTCGGTATCGCGCCTCGCAGCAGCGCCGCACTGTGGGCAGCTGACATTGACCCAATCTTCAGCGGTTGCCAATGGTGAAACGCCCTTGGGCTTGAGGTCGAGATCCTTCGCGGTTGGAAGTTCGACTGGGAGTTGATCCTCGGGTACTGGGACCTCTCCGCATTTCTCACAGTGGATGATCGGAATCGGTGTTCCCCAGAAACGTTGACGGGAGATCAACCAATCGCGAAGTCGATAATTCTCGGTAGCGCTCGCTACACCCTTCGCTTCGAGGTCGGCAACGATCCTCTTTCCTGCACTCTTGATATCAAGGCCATCATAGGAACCAGAGTTGATCAGTGTGCCGTCACCATCGGTTGCGAGACCACTCTCATTCGGATCTTCACCATCGGTTGCGACGACCGTACGCACCGTAAGTCCCATCGCGCGAGCGAAATCAAGGTCACGTTGATCATGTGCCGGAACCGCCATGATCGCACCAGTTCCGTAATCAGCAAGGACATAGTCACTCGCCCATATGGGAATTCGCTCCCCATTGACGGGATTGATGGCATATCGATTGAGGAAGATTCCGGTCTTCTTTCGATCGGTCGCAAGGCGATCGATATCGCTAGCCGCCTTGATCGATTCGAGATAGCTCTCGAATTCCTTCTCCACGCCGCTTGCAGTAACCAAATCGCGAGCAAGTTCACTATCGACAGCGACGACCATGAAGGTTGCGCCGAAGAGGGTGTCAGGACGAGTGGTGAAGATGGTGATCGGTTCGTTGCGACCTTCAACGGCAAAGTCGACCCTTGCGCCAGTCGATTTTCCGATCCAGTTCCGTTGCATGGTGAGGACCTTCTCGGGCCACTTACCCTCGAGCTGCTCCATATCGGAGAGGAGTCGGTCGGCATAGTCAGTGATCTTGAAATACCACTGCGTCAATTTCTTCTTCGTGACTTCAGTGTCACAGCGTTCACAGAGGCCCGCGACAACCTGCTCATTGGCAAGGACGGTCTGACAACTTGGACACCAATTGACTGGAGAATCTTTCCGGTAGGCCAATCCTCGTTCGAAGAACTTCAAGAAGATCCATTGATTCCATCGGTAATACTCAGGGTCGCAGGTATGAAGGATCCGTTCCCAATCGAAGGAGCAGGCGAACCGGCGCATCGAGGCGCGTTGTGTCGCAATGTTCTCGTAGGTCCACTCGCGAGGATCAGAATTTCGCTTGATGGCAGCGTTCTCCGCCGGGAGGCCGAATGCATCCCAGCCGATCGGATGGAGGACATTGAATCCTCGTTGCACCCAGTACCGCGCGATCACATCTCCAAGTGCATAGGCCTCGGCATGACCCATATGTAGGTCGCCCGATGGGTACGGGAACATGTCAAGGACATACTTCTTGGGTCGAGCATCATTGGGATCGCCAGAGCGAAATGGAGCTAACTCATCCCAACGAGAGAGCCACTTCTCTTGGACACCCTGGATGTCATAAGCCTCGTGGCTACGTTCGGCCTGGCCGTCTCGTGAACCACTGTTGGAAGATTGCTCAGACATGATCGCGGAAGTTTACTTCACCAACGAACGCCGGCGAGCTCTTCGCTGACATGCCAAAGATTGCTCGCTAATTGCTGGTCATAGGCAAGTGAGCGCGCTCGAGTGAGTTTCGGAGATCCACGCATCTCAAAGAGTCCATCAGGGCCGATCAGAGCGCCACCATGTAGTGAGGGAATCGTCGCTGCCGCCAGCGTTGGCAATGCACCCCGAGATGCATCCTGCGCAACGATGCGATTCATCCATGCAATCGTCTGACGTCGTTTGGTATCCCCTGTGATATCAGCTGCGACATATTGGAGATTGGTGTCTGCATAGCCGGGATGCACGACAAGTGAAGAGAACGGCAATCCAGATCGGCGAGCCTTTCGCTCCAATTCGAAACCGAAGAGCATGTTGGCTAACTTGCTATTTCCATAGACCTTCCAGGGTGAATATGAATCCTTCAATCGCTCAGCGATGATCGAATCCCTGATCTCATCCACTGATCCGCTGCCGAAACTTCCCATGCGATGGGCGCTACTCGAGACGGTGATGACCCGTTCCTTGACTCGATCCTTGAGCAGGAGTGCAAGTGCGAAGTGGCTGATGTGATTGGTTGCCATCTGCATCTCGAATCCATCATCGCTCGAAGAGAATGGGATTGCCATCACTCCAGCATTGAGAATCAAGACGTCGATATCGCCCTCGACCTTACGAACCGCAGATCGGACCGAAGTCAACGAGGAGAGATCGCACTCGATCCACGATGCCCGCTCCTTACCCAAGGTCAGGATGGTTCTCTCAGCCTTGATCGGGTCGCGAGCCGCGATGATCACCTCTGCACCAGCACGAACCAATTCGCGCGCCGCTTCGAGTCCGATTCCACTCGTTGCACCCGTGATCAGGAAACGTCTTCCATCTTGGCTGGTGATATCTGAGGCGCTCCAGCCTCGTGGGATTCGATAAGCAGATTTCATGACGTGGAGCTAAGGGGACTTGAACCCCTGACCCCCTGCATGCCATGCAGGTGCGCTACCAGCTGCGCTATAGCCCCGAGGACGCGAACTTTATCCCAGTGTGAAACGGTTGCTAGACGAAATCATTACCACCACTCTCTTCACCGAGAACCGGCTCAGGAATGGTGAATGCGTTGTGCTCTGCAAGGAGCCAACGAAAATCTGCTGCGTAATGGTTCTGAGCAAGGACCGACCAAGAAGCATTGGCGAGGCCACCAAGGGATCCCCAGGAGAGAAGTGGCAGTTCGAGTAGCGCTCCAAGAACGCAGCGAGCCGTGCCACCATGTGTGACCACGACCAACCGCTCTTCAAGCGAAGGGTCATCGATCTTCAATGAAGAGAGGATCGCTTCCGTCGCGCGAGCTGCAACTTCGCTCCGCTTCTCACCGTTTCCTCCGGCAGGTTCATCATTGCCATCGATCCAACGAATGAAACGTTCGTAATCATTGGCTCGATTCTCAGCTCCTGTCTTGCCCTCCCATGATCCGCCATTCGTTTCACGAAGTCTGCGATCGATCAGAACTTCCAATCCAGTCAGCTCGGCTAACGCACCCGCCGTTGTAAACGCTCGCGATAGGTCACTTGAGATGATCTTCGTCGGTTCAAGGTCACGCAAGATGCGAGCAGCTTGTTTCGCCTGATAGTGCCCCACCGCATTGAGCGGGATATCGGAATGTCCCTGGAATCGATTCTCGGTATTCCAATCAGTTTGACCATGGCGCCAGAGGATGACTTGCTTCATTCTGTCTTCATTCTGCAATGCGCTCCTTGGAGAGATCACCGAGATCGATGGTTGGGCAGTCATTCCACAATCGATCCAACATGTAGTACTTACGCACTTCCTCGCTCTGAATGTGTACGACGAGGTCTGAGTAATCGAGCAAGACCCAAGATTCGCTTCGTTCACGTCGAGCCGGTTTCTCACCAGCAAGACTCAATACTCGTTCGACTTCATCGGCGATGGCTTCGACTTGCTTCTCATTCCTTCCGGTTGCGATCAAGAAGACTTCGCTCAAGACCATCTGTTCCGAGAGGTCGATCGCGACCAGATCTGTCCCGAGCTTCTCATCGATCGCCGATGCAGCGAGTCTGGTCAATCGAATCGTCGATTCACGCGCTGACATAAAGACCTTTCCTCTCTATATATGAGACCACTTCGGGTGGGACCAGCTGCGAAATGCTCTCGCCCCGCGCCAGACGAGATCGAATCTCGGTTGCGGAGATTTCCAGCGCATCGATATCGAGCAGATTGAATTCATCATCACTCTCAACGAGCCCCTCGGGACGCTCGATAACAATGAAGGAGAGGAGCTCTTGAAGTCGATCACTCTCATGCCACTGATCGATCTTTCGATAAGCATCGCTACCGATGATCCAACCAAATTCCACGCCAGGATGGTCTTTCATCAATGTTTCGACTGTCTCTATCGCGAAGGATGGACCACTTCGATCCACCTCCACCGAACTCACTTCGATCCGACCAGCGTATTCATTCGACTCATTCAACTTCGATACTGCCGCGTTGCACATAGCAAGGCGATCCGAACCCGACGCTCTCGGCTCATCGCGAAGGCGTGGCGCACCAGATGGAACCACGATGATCCGTTCGAGTCGATTCGAAGCCAAGAGTTGTTTGATCACATGAAGATGACCATTATGGATGGGGTCGAAGGTGCCGCCGTAAATGCCGATCACAGGGTTATCACGCGATGCAAGATTGCGACCTTAGTCGCGATCGATACGCAACGTGAAGTAGAGCAAAGCGGCCAGAACGCCAAATGCAAAGAGCCCGAAGAAGAGCGGAGAGGCTGGCATCTCACGAACAACCTCACCCGAAAGGGTTGGAAGCGCTAGGAACATGCGACGATTCTAGTCACAGTATCGGTTAGAGAGCCGCTGGACCGGATTCCAAGAGCGCCATGAACTGCGTCTCATCAAGAACTCGAACTCCCAGCTCGTGCGCCTTCTCCAACTTACTCCCTGCACCCTCGCCTGCAACCAAATAGTCGGTCTTCTTGCTGACCGACGAGCTAGCCTTCCCGCCACGAGAAGTGATGGCCTCGGTAACGCCATCGCGCGTGAAATGTTCGAGTGATCCTGTAGCGACGATTGTGAGTCCAGCGAGAGTTTGAGCTAGCTCCTCGCTTCGAGTGGACTCCATCGCAACGCCAGCCTTTCGCCATTTATCGACGATGGCTCGATGCCAAGGAACCTCGAACCATTCAACGATCGAACGAGCGATCACTTCTCCCACACCTTCAACGCTCGCCAACTCATCGACGCTCGCCTTCGCAATCTGATCCAAGGAGCCAAAGCGCTTCTCGAGCGCCTTTGCCGAGGTTGGACCCACGTGGCGTATCGAGAGTGCGACGATCACTCGCCACAGTGGACGAGATTTTGCCGCGCCCAAGGCGGTGATGAACTTCTCTGCAGTTGCAGAGAGTGATCCGTCTTTCTTCGTGAAGAAGGGAACGCTGATCAGATCCTTATCGGTCAAGGCGAAGAGATCCCCCTCGTCTTCGATCGCCTTGCTCTCTAAGAGTGCGGTCGCAGACTCCAGTCCGAGGATGTCGATATCGAGCGCAGCGCGCGATCCAATGTAGAAGATGCGTTCTCGTAATTGAGCAGGGCAACTCTGATTGTTGGGACAGCGTAGGTCGACATCTCCCTCACTCATCGCTCGCAATTCGCTCTTACATTCCGGGCATCGATTGGGCATGACGAAGGGGCGTTCGCTTCCATCGCGTTTGGCGATGACCGGGCCAAGGATCTCCGGAATGACATCTCCCGCCTTTCGCAAGATGACGTGATCCCCGATCAAGACGCCTTTTCGCGCAACTTCCATCTGGTTATGCAAAGTCGCGTGCGTCACTGTTGAACCAGCAACGCGGATCGGCTCCATCACACCGTAGGGAGTGACGCGCCCAGTACGGCCGACACTGACTTTGATGTCGAGAAGTTTGGTCACAACTTCCTCGGGTGGATATTTGTATGCGATCGCCCACCGCGGTGCCCGTGAAGTGCTTCCCAGCGAATCTTGAATCGAACGTTCATTGACCTTGATAACAACGCCATCGATCTCATGTTCCAGATCGTGGCGATGCTCAAGGAAGCGCGCTATGAATGCCTCTACATCTCTTCGACTCTTGACGACCTCGACATACTTGCCGATCGGAAGTCCCCAGTTGGCCATTGCTGCGTAAGCCTCAGCTTGCGTTGTGAAGGTCGCACCATCGATGGCGCCGATTCCATGGACGATCATGGAAAGCGGACGAGATGCCGTGACTCGTGGATCCTTCTGCCTCAAAGAACCAGCAGCGGCATTGCGTGGGTTGGCGAAAGGTGTCTTACCGCTCTCTTCAAGAGAATCATTGAGTTCCTTGAATGGCGCAAGCGGGAAGTAGACCTCTCCCCTCACCTCGATCCGCGTTGGGATCGGGTGCGCATCCTTCAACTGTTGTGGAACAGTTGAGATGGTCTTGATGTTGAGCGTGACATCTTCGCCGGTTGTTCCATTTCCGCGGGTCAACGCACGCGTCAAACGCCCCTCTTCATAGAGAAGATTGATCGCAAGGCCATCGATCTTCACTTCACAGAGCCATGAAGGATTATCTTCCTTCTCGATCCGATCGAACCAGGCTTCAAGTCCCTCGAGGTCGAAGACGTTATCCAGACTCATCATCGGTTGTAGGTGATCGATCTGTGTGAAGTGGGTGGAGAAGCCGCCGCCGACTTCTCTCGTTGGTGAGTTGATATCGATCAGTGAAGGATTCTCATCTTCAAGCGATTGCAGCTCTCGCCATAACCCATCGAACTGGGCATCGGAGATCGTAGGTTTATCCTCGACGTAATAACGGTATTGATGTTCACGAATCTCTTCAGCAAGCTGATGCATTCGGGATCGAATCGTTGACTCTTCGCTCTTCTTGGCCATGGTGGAAAGTTCTAACTCGTCGCCGTGATCGTAGAACTTCCAACGACTCGATCCGAGTCATAGAGAACGGCAGCCTGACCGGGAGCTAAGCCGATGATCGCCTCGTCACAGTGGATCTGCACTCTGTCATCGACGAGCGCGTAGCTACATGCAATCCGCTTGCCATGGGCCCTTACTTGTACCGAGCCGCGATTGATCTGCGAGCGCTCAGGAGTGGGGCCACACCAGATCGGGCGCTCACCTTCGATCTCTCGCACTGCAAGATCTTCGCGTTCCCCTACGACAACAGTGTTGCTCTTTGGCTCGATCCGAAGGACATATCGCGGCTTGCCATCGTCTCGCGGCGTTGTGATTCCAAGCCCTCGCCGTTGTCCGATTGTGTAGGTATAGGCGCCCTTATGTTGGCCAAGGACTGCTCCAGCTTCATCGACGATCTGACCTGCTTCACTCCCGAGTCGTTCTCGTAGCCATCCTGCGTTATCGCCCGAAGGAACGAAGCAGATGTCATGGCTATCAGGCTTCGTCGCCACGGCTAGGCCACGCCGCTTCGCTTCTTCTCGAATCTGATCCTTCGTTGTATCGCCCAAGGGAAAGTAAGCACCTTGCAATTGCTTTTCATTGAGAACTGCGAGGACGTAGGACTGATCCTTGCTCTCATCGATCGCTCGATACATCGCCCTGTAGGTATGTCCATCGACCGTTCGCTCGCGCATCTGCGCGTAGTGCCCGGTGACGACACCGTCGAAACCCATCGCCTGTGCCCGATCGAGAACGGCGGCGAACTTGATCTTCTCATTGCACCGAAGACAAGGGTTCGGAGTCCGTCCCACCTTGTATTCAGAGAGGAAGTTCTCGACGACTTCCTTATGGAATTCATCGGACATATCCCAGATATAGAAAGGTATTCCGATCCGATCGGCCGCACGGCGCGCATCATGAGAATCCTCGACGGTGCAGCAACCGCGAGCACCTGAGCGATACTTCTGTGGGTTCTTGGAGAGAGCGAGATGCACACCAATCACTTCATGGCCCATCTCCTTGGCCCGAGCGGCGGCTACAGCAGAGTCGACGCCACCGCTCATCGCGGCGATGACTCTCATTGGTCGGCCCTCACACTCGGCAATGTAGCTGCATATGCTCCGCGCGCACCGGAGATGACTGGAACGAGCACTGCCGAAAATTCATTGATCTCTTCCATGGTGTTGAGGTGCGAGAGCGAGAAGCGCAAGGAAGAGTTGACATCTCCTTCGCTCAATCCGATCGCCAAGAGAACATGGCTCGGCTGTGCCAAACCTTGGCTACATGCAGAGCCGGTAGAGCATGAGATCCCTTGCGAATCGAAGAGGAGCAACGATGCCTCATTCTCGGTCTGAGGGAAAGTGATGTTGATGATCCCTGGCGCATCCCCTCGCCCATTGATTCGAGCCTCGGGGTAGGACCTCGTAACGACATTGATGAATTCCTGGCGGAGTTGGAGCACCTTTTCGCGCCTTACCGCCAATTCTTTCGTCGCTTCAACGACTGCGGTAGCAAATCCGACGATGCCAGGAGCATTGAGTGTTCCGGAACGGATATCTCGCTCCTGGCCGCCACCATGAAGCAGTGGAGTGATATCGATGCCATGTTTGAGTATCAACGCCGCAACACCCAAGGGGCCGCCCACCTTATGTGCTGAAATGGCAGCGCTCGTTGCGCCCGTCGCTGTGAAATCGAAGGGGACCTTACCTATCGATTGGACTGCATCGAGATGGAGCGGAATCTCTCCGACGATCTCTCTGATCATGGAAAGTTCTTCATCTCGGATCGAAGTGCCGATCTCATTGTTGGTGTGGATGAGGGAGATCAATGCGATCTGATCACGTTCTGCTTCAATGATCCTTGCCAACGAGTCAATGTCGATCACTCCTTGAGCATCGACCGCTATCTCACGAAGTTCTGCGCCTTCTTCCTCGACGAGCCAGTGGATCGGATCGTGGACAGCGTGGTGCTCGACCTTGGTGGTAACGATGACCTTTCGAGGAGTGCGATGCCAGTAGAGACCTTTGATGGCACCGTTGTTCGCTTCGGTTCCTGAAGCGGTGAAGATCACTTCGCTTGACTTGCATCCAATCGCTTCAGCGATCTGCTCCCGAGCGCTCTCCACTGCTTCCCGGACATGTCTTCCATCGAAATGAAGGCTCGAGGGATTTCCTAGTACCGCCATCTGCTCGGCGACCAACTCCAGGGCGCGCTGCGAGATAGGCGTCGTCGCTGCGTGATCGAAATAGATGCGACGAGACATGGCGCAATTCTAGGCGCCGGTGATCAACCCTTTCGGCTGGCTAATTCGCTGCTCGCCTGCGGTAAGACAGAGAAGAGATCACCAACGACTCCGAAATCAGCCACTTCGAAGATCGGCGCCTCTGGATCCTTATTGATCGCGACGATGGTCTTACTCGTCTGCATACCGGCGCGATGCTGGATCGCTCCCGAGATTCCACATGCGACATAAAGGTTCGGGCTCACAGTCTTGCCGGTCTGTCCCACTTGATGAGTGTGTGGATACCAACCAGCATCAGTCGCAGCACGTGATGCTCCTACCGCTGCGCCGAGCAAGTCAGCGAATGCCTCAACCGGAGCGAAGTCACCGTTGGTTCCTCGACCGCCCGACACCACGATCTTCGCCTCGGTCAACTCTGGACGACCACCTTTGACGGGAGGTTGAACTCTGCTGATGCTCTGTTTGCGAACTGATTCGGGGGCAGAGAAAGAAACAGTCACGATCTCAGGAGAACTGCTCGTCGTTGAGGGATCGATCGAGCTCGGTCGTATCGTGACGAGAGCCGTCTCTGTTGTCACTGCAGCTGACACCGAGTAAGAACCACCGAAGACCGATTGAGTCGTCTTTCGCTCGCTATCGATATCGATGGCATCTGTGACGATTCCACTCTCTGTCGCAACTGCAACGCGTGCTGCAATCTCCTTGCCACGTGAACTCGAAGCGATCAAGAGCGCCTTCGGCTTGAGACTTCTCACCTGCTCTGCGATGGCTGCAGAGATCGCCGGAATTCCAAATGCCGCGAAATCATCGGATTCGACGATCACCAACTTCTTCAAACCTAGCGGCTCAACCAATGAACTCAGTGACGAGCCTGAACCTGAAGCAACGAGAAGCAATCCTGTTACATCTCCCATGCGTCCAGCGAAGGTTGCAAGTTCTGCCGCGCTCTTTGCGATCTGACCTTCACTATGGTCAATGAGAATCATCGCGCTCATATCACCCTCTTTTCCAAGAGAAAATCGACGAGTTTGTTTCCACCATCACCGGAATCTTCGATCTTGATTCCCTTATCGCGAGGCGGGCGTGGTGCAGAAGATTCCACTTTCGACCAGGCGGCGCTTGCGCCTACGCTCGATGGCTCAATACCGATATCAGCAAGGCTCTTGTTCCCGATGGTCTTCTTCTTCGCCGCCATGATTCCTTTGAAGGATGGATAACGAGGTTCGTTGATCTTCTCAATGACGCTAACCACTGCTGGAAAATTCGCTGCCATCGTCTCTACTCCGAACTCGGTCATCCGGTCGATCTCGACCGAACCCTCTGACATTCGCACGGCACCTGCGAAGGTCAAGTGTGCCCATCCAAGTCTCTCTGCAAGCATCGCTGGAATCACGCTCATTCGTGCATCCGTCGATTCGGTACCGCAGAAGGCGAGATCAAAGCCACCGTCTGCGATCACCTTGGCTAGGACTTTCGAGGTAGCGAGCGCATCACTTCCAGCAAGCTGAGGATCGGTTACCAGAATCGCATCGTGCGCTCCCATAGAGAGCCCTTTGCGGAGCGCTTCGCTTGAACGCTCCGGCCCCATCGAGATCAGAGTGAGGGTGTGCACCTCACTGCCAGCCGCCTCGTTGAGTGGCTCGATGATGCGAAGTACCTCTTCTATTGCATACTCATCCAGATCATTGAGGACAGCATCGACGCCATCTCGATCAAGGCGACCATCGACCATCTTCTTCTCTGCCCATGAATCTGGGACCTGTTTGACGCAAACCGCGATCTTCATGGCGCGGATGTTACTCGCCAGTTACTTACCGCTCTAACTGAAAATCTGAATATATGGTGGCGAGGTGAAGCCTTCCCTCTCCCGTCATCTCGGAGCCCACCCATCGGGAGATGGGGTCGATTTCGTACTCTGGGCACCCGCGGCCGATGCCGTCGAACTCTGCATCTTCGATGATGCGATGAAGGAAACCAGGTTCTCGCTCGCTCACCGCGATGGCCCACTCTGGCATGGGCATCTCACCGGAATCGGAATCGGTACTCGCTATGGCTATCGGGTCCATGGCCCGTGGCGACCAGAACAAGGCTGGCGCTTCAATCCGAAGAAGCTCCTCTTGGACCCATACGCCCATCTCATGGATGGCACTCTGACTCTCTCTCCTGAAATCTACGGACATGCGGCAATCGACCATCTTGGTGATGGCGATCTTTCGATTCAGGATCATCGTGACTCACTCGGTTTCGTTCCGTTCTCTGTGGTGACCTCATCGACTGCGCGCTCCATTCAAAGGCCGCATCACTCATGGAGTGAGACGATCATCTATGAAGCACATCTTCGAGCTCTCACTGCGCTCAACGAGGAGATTCCCGATGCCGAGAGAGGTAGCTATCGTGCTCTCGGTCACCCATCGACTATCAAGTATCTTCATAATCTAGGCATCACCGCGATTGAACTCCTTCCTATCCAGCAGTTCCTCTCCGAACCAGAACTTGCTGCGCGTGGTCGAGAGAATTTCTGGGGTTACAACCCGATCCTCTTCTCCGCACCTCATCACCACTATGCAGCTACGACGGATCCGATCCGGGAGTTACAAGAGGCAGTCGATTCGCTTCATGGCGCCGGGATCGAAGTCATCCTCGATCTCGTCTATAACCACACTGCTGAAGGCGGCAAGGGCGGACCAACGCTGAGCTTTAGAGGCATCGATAACAAGACCTTCTATCGCCACATGCCAGATGATCACTATGAGGACTTCACCGGCTGTGGCAACACAGTCGATGCACGCCGTCCCTTCGTGACCCGCATGATCATCGATTCATTGCATTGGTGGAGTGAAGTGATCGGTGTTGATGGCTTCCGTTTCGATCTCACGACAGCCCTAGCTCGAGGAAGGAACGAGATCGATACACACGGTGCGCTCATCTCTGCGCTTGCTGCAGATCCGATCCTGCGAGAGCGAAAACTGATCGCAGAACCTTGGGATACCGCTGGCTATGCCCTTGGAGAATTCCCATACCCATGGCGAGAATGGAATGACCATTACCGTGACTCGGTCCGACAATTCTGGCTAGGCAACCCTTCTCGCGGATTCAGTGAGGGCGTTGCAGATATCGCAAAGCGATTCTCCGGATCCCACGACATCTTCTACTTCCGCGGTCCTACCTCGTCAATCAATTTCATCACCGCACATGATGGCTTTACCTTGCATGATCTCGTCAGCTACCAAGAAAAACGCAACCTTCAAAATGGTGAAGAGAATCGAGATGGCTCGAATGTCAACCGATCCTGGAACCTAGGGGTGGAGGGTGAGAGCAAGGATGAAGCAATCATCGAACTGCGCCACCGATTGAAGAAATCGATGCTGGCAACGCTACTGCTCTCATCAGGGGTGCCGATGATCTCGATGGGAGATGAAGTCTCACGCTCTCAATCAGGATCGAACAATGCATATAGTCACGATCCAAGATCACCACTTGCTAGTGAATCCAATTTCTTTGGCGGACAATTCTTGGATTGGAGTCCACACGTCCTTCAACAGGATCTAAAGGACTCACTTGCTTCGTTGATCAAGATTCGTAAGACCTTCATGGTCGATCTCGTTTCAGACTTCTTCACCGGAAACCTCGATCTAGGAACCAAGCGAAAGGATGTTGCCTGGTTTCGACGTAACGGGATGGAGATGGATGAGGAGAACTGGCATCAAGGAGACCGCCGCTACTTGGCTATCTTCATTGAAGCGAGTGCAGATCAAGCACTTCTGCTCTTCCTCAATGCGGACCTGACCGAGCACGAATTCACACTCCCTGGCGAACTGTGGGGAGATTCCTATCGATCGGTCTTCGACTCAAGCGTCGCAGAAGAACTCTTCACGCCACAGATCAAGAGGCCGGGAGAGGTCTCAACCGTTCCTGCCCACGGCGCACAGATCTGGCTCGTGCATAAGACGAAGTAATTGAGCGGTATACGAGCGAATTTACTTGGTCTTGAATGAAACCGTCACCGTTGCAGTGACAGTCTTCTCAATCGTCGAGGTGTCGTAGTAGCCACCCGCAGATGTATCAACCGAATCTGGCGATGTCACTTGGAATGGACCGCTTCGAACCGCGAGAACGGCACCAACCTTTCCGCCAGTGGATTCCACAATTGCCTCAGCGCGTGTCTGAGCATCGATCATTGCTTCCTTGAGGAGCTCTGGGCGAAGTTCTTTCAATGAGGAGATGTAGTAATTCGGACCATAATTGGAAACCTGGACGCCACGTTCAAGGAGTGCTCCGATCCCATTGCTCATCGCGGCGACAAGATCAACATCTTTCGAGCGAACCGTCACTGGGCGATCGGCTCGATAACTCAAGATTCGTCCCGTTGAATTGCCATTGACATATTCCTCGTTGCCATATGTCGAAAGAGCACCGAGTTTGATCTCTGATTCCGGGAAACCTCCATCTTTGAGGTACTTCACCAAATCTTCCATGTCATCGTTGACCGAACGAACGGCCGTCGAAAGGGTCGGCGAGGTTGCATTAACATTGAGCGTCCAGACGGAGTTATCGGCCATCGCATTGGTTCGCGCCGAACCTGTCACCGAGATTCCGGAGTCCTGTCGCGATGCGAACCCACTCCCCACCTGATTCAGGCCCAAAGCCAAAGCGATAGCAAGGATCGCAGCAGGTATGGAGAGGGCCAGGGCGGATTTGATGCGGGAATTCTCGTTTTCACTCATGGAAGAAGCCTAGTCCTCGGGCCTCACAAAAACGGCTGGTTCAGATGTGAATTGCATGAGGGTAGGCTTGGCACTAGTCCAACGCTTATCAGTACCGGCTTCATTGCTCCTGCATTTGATCGGTTTAGCTGTAAAACGGAAAGACTGACAATCTCGGAATGCGTGATTGTCCAACCGAAAGAAGTAAGGAAGAAAATGGCAACAGGTACAGTTAAGTGGTTCAACTCTGAAAAGGGCTTCGGCTTCATTGCCGTTGACGGTGGCGGACAAGATGTATTCGTCCACTACTCAGCTATCCAAGGAAACGGATACAAGAGCCTCAATGAGGGACAGCCAGTGACTTTCGAGATCGTCCAAGGTCCTAAGGGTCCTCAGGCTGATCAGGTAGTCCCTAACTAGTCGATCACTCTGTAAGTCAAAAGCCCCGGATTCTTTCCGGGGCTTTTGTCATTTCTTCGGTTCTTTCGGGATCTCTCCCAATTTCATCAAAGCTCTCTTCACCTGTCGCTTCGGAGATTTCATCTCTCCGTTCTCCCACGCCTGCAAGAAGAGATAAGGAGAGACGACCCCTCTACGCACCCACCAGATGCCTTCCGCGGTTGGCCATGAGATTCCAAAGTGGAGATGAGGCGGTGTGCCACGTGCGCTTCCACTCGTTCCTATCTCACCAAGTTTCTGACCCATCGTTACTCTCAGATTCGGTTCGATCCCTCGAGCCACTTTCCTAAGGTGTGATCCGTAGTACCGAACTCCATCATCACCGAGCAATGCGACGAACTTTCCCCCTCGAGTGCTTCCAAGGTTCTCGCTTCCGCTCCAGGTATCCGCTCGCGAGACTTCAGTCACCACTCCGTCAATGGGTGCGACAAAGGCACAGCCATTCTTCGCAAAGATATCCGCGGCTGGATAGTCATGGTGATACCTGGAATAAGTGGTCTTGCACTCTGCGACTGGGAATCGATAGTTGAACTCGGCACCGAGTGCTCGCACTGGCATCAAGAGAGAGGCGCTCAGCGAGAGAACTATGAGTGAGCGCAGAAAGCCATTTCTCAACGTAGTGCGCCCCGATCGAGTTTCGCCGTCACCATCATGTGCGGAACGGTCAGCGCCCAAATCACAACCAGCAAAAGCCAGAGGAAATCATCGGTGAAATTGTTTTCGCCAAAGATCACCAGCACAGCCGCAACCAACAAGGTTCCCAAGAGTGCCGGGAGTCCAGGAATGACTGCGCTTCGAACCGCCCTCGCCGCATTTCCTTCTTGATAGGCGCGCTGCGACTTCTTGAGGTTGAGCGTCAGGCGTGCGGTATGACGGATTGCATGCCAGGTTCCGAAGTAGACGGCGAAGGCAATCAACGGTGGTGTCGCTATTGCGAGAGTTCCAAGAAGGATGAGGTCCACTCCATCTCGGATTCGACGTGCGAGGAATTGAATGACGATTGCCACTGCCAACAGGATGATCGCTAGTCGATAGAAGTCATCCCCTCGACCACCATCCCAATCGACGAGTGCGGGATTGACCGCAGCAAGAGCTGTCGCACTCTGATCATTGACCAATGGAATGACTACGGGTGTGACGCCGCCAGCGAGTGCATAGAAGAGCTGAGCTGGCCGGGGAGCTCTCCGCTCCCCCTTAGCGCGATCCCGCTCTGCTAAGAAAGCGGCATCACCAATTCCGAAATGAAGCGCACTCATGAGAACTACTACATAGAAGCCATAGACATTCCACTCCAGAATCGCCCAGACAGCTGCCGCCGCGATCGCAACGTAGAGCGCAATGAAGAGAGCCATCTTCACTGGTGCAGATCGAGGCAGAGTGACCAGGTGATCGAGGGCGCCGTGAGGGATACCGATCGCCAGAGCGACGAGGGCAATCACCACTTGCCAGCCCAGGTCATCACTTTCAAAGAGGAGAGCCAAGAGCGCAGAGAGCGTGATGGCGAGAGAAACCGAGATACTCGAAAAGGCGCGAAATCCATCGAATACCCGAATCCGTGCCGGCATCATGAGTAAGAGGGTAACCCCGCGTTCTCTCTTTTTACGATACCAACCTGAGTGTTTCTACTCAGAAACTCCTCGATTCTCATGTAACCATTGCGTATGTCCCGCTTTGGGTATCTCGCCATGCTCCTCTTCACTGCAGCGGGTTCATGGTGGCTTGAATGGGCGTTCAAGATTCGAGTTTTGCGGCGGATTCGATTCACTCTTATGACAATTCTTCCGATTTCCCTCTTCTTTTTGATCTGGGACTGGTTTGCCATTCGCTCTGAGCATTGGGACTTTGACTATCAACAGATGCTTGGAGTCACAGGCCCGTTCTCGATTCCTCTCGAGGAATATCTCTTCTTCATCATCGTTCCACTTGCGATCATCTTGACTTATGAAGGTGTCACTAAGTTGAAACCGCACTGGCGCGATCGACATGACGGTTCGAGAGTTCAGAGATGACCTATACCGAGATCACTTCATTGGCTTTGATCCTCGCAGTCCTTGCCGACATCTTCCTTTTCAAGACTTCGATGTTGACGACGCGAGGATTCTGGGCAAGTTATGCGATCATCCTTCCTTTCCAGCTCTTGACCAATTGGTGGCTCACCTCCAACGAGATCGTCATCTACTCCGAATCCATGATCATTGGATTGCGCGTCGCGGGAGCTCCTCTTGAGGACCTGCTCTTCGGATTCGCCATGGTCGTTGGATTCACGAGTTACTGGGTCTATCGCAATGAACGTCGCGTAACTGATGCGAGTAAATCGTGAGAACTCTGAGCCAATTCCCAGTCGTTCGCTCCTAAGATGGCGACATGAAGAATCCCGCCAGGTCACTCATTGCCATTTTCGCCCTGATCGCAGTCGTGGCACTCCTCTTCGTCGCTTCACGAAGCGAGAATGCCGAATTCGAAGAGGGATCACCTGAAGCGACTGTTCAGTCATACCTCGAAGCTATGGTTGATCGCGACAATGACTTGGCCCTCTCCTACTTCGAATCCAATACCAAGTGTGATTCCTCGGATATTGATCGCCAATACTTCGACCCAAATCTCACCGTTGACCTCCTCAAGTCAACGATCAATGGTGATCGTGCCCAGGTGAAGATCAGAGTCCGCTACTCCAATGATGATCTCTTCGGTGGCTGGAGCGAAGATCACACCATCGCACTGATGCGAAGTGGCGGAGCATGGAAGATTGCCGGTACTCCTTGGCCCCTCTATGAATGTGATGGAGTGAAGCCATGATCGCTGGACTCGCGAGCCTGATCATCACCCTTGGCGCCATCATCCTTGTGGTTCGTCGCATTGCAGTCGGCCGTCGTGGTGGTATCGATTTCGCGGATGAAGTCAAAGACTTCTTCCAATACTTACTCCTCCTCATCCTGCTCATCATCGTCAACACCGGATTATCCGGTCTCATCACCTACGCCTTTGGTTCAGATAAGAGATTGATCGCCAACGAGGACTTACTGGCTCGCGATTCTGCCTATGTTGTCGTTGCGACACCGTTACTCGTTGCCGTCTCACTGTGGACGCGACGAACTCTTGAGCGAGATCAGGAGTCGAGAGAGAGCTTTGCACTACTGCTCTACCTAACGGCGATTCAAGTGGTCGCTTTTGCTTCCTTTGCGACCAACACTTACGGCTACTTCATCGAACTGGCGGAAGATGGAGCGATCCTTGGTGAGGACTTGGGGTCCGCTCTACTCTGGTTGGTCACTTTGATCTTCCACTATCGAATGACCTCACGTCGTCTCGCACCGATACGAGCGCAGCTGCCATTTCTCTTGCTCTCTGGAATTTCATTGGTGGTCTCCATCGTCGCAATTGCTCGCATCGCTCGAGGGCTCATGGTGGAGTTTCTGCCATTTGCCCAAACTATCCTTACAACATCAGGTCCAAATGAAATCTCCCGTGGCCTGATTCTGGGCCTCATTGCAATTCCAACTTGGTATTTCTATTGGCTCATAAATCAATCACACGCCCGACCCACGCAACTTTGGAACATCTACCTACTCATCATCGGCGTCGGTGCATCACTTGTCGCTGCTCTGGTCAGCACCAGCATCATCTTCTATGACGTATTGGTCTGGTTCTTTGGCGATCCCAACACGAATGCGGCCTGGGCACATTTCGATGGCGTTCCAAGTGCTGTCGGCGCTCTCGTTGGAACGTTGATTTCGTTCGCGTATCACTCGCTCATCCTTCAAGGGCATCATGATGCCGAAGAGGGTGAGATCGGCAGGATCTACCGCTACCTCCTTGCGGCGATTGGCCTTGTCACAGCTGCAGTCGGCGCTGTGACCCTTGTCGTCTCAATCGTGGAATCCTTCATTGAAGAAAATCTCCTCGTTGGACGCTCGCCGCAAAACGCTCTTCTCCTTGGTCTAACCCTTCTCGCAGTGGGCCTACCCGTTTGGTTGGCAATGTGGCGACAGATCGGTCAACTGGTCGCATCTGATGCGACGCATGAATTAACCTCGATTTCTCGCAAGGTCTATCTCTTCACCATCGTGGGAGTGAGCGCAATCGCAGCAGTTGCCTCCATTCTCACCATCACAGTTCAAATCTTCCAAGGAATCTTTGGCGGCGATCTGGGCGGAACTTCGTTACGCGAGATGAGTTACGCAATCTCCATCCTTGTCGTTGGCCTGGTTGCGGGAATAGCCCACATACAGATCATCAGACATGAGCGAACCATCGTGGCTCCTAAGGAAAAGACTCATAAGTTCCTGCTCCTGATTGGACCTGCAGATAAAGCATTGGCTCGTGAATTGGAGCGTTCCACGGGTGCCCGAGTGGAATTCCTCGAGAGCCTCGATGGACTCGCAACAGAGTGGGACCGAGAGAAGATCGCAACATTGCTCAAGAACTCCAAAGACGCTGAAATCGCCCTCATCGCAGATTCTGGCCAAATAAGGGCGATTCCCATCAAGAGATAGAGAGAAGCACCGCCAAACACGCAATTACTTCAATTACTATTGCATCTGGGGCGGTAGCTCAGTCGGTTAGAGCCCCGGACTCATAATCCGGTCGTCGTGGGTTCGAGCCCCACCCGCCCCACTTCTTATAGAAGCAGGAATTTGGCTCGCAATTCTTCCTTTTCGGCGCTGGGGCAATTACTCTCTTGAAATGAAGCGATTAATTGCGGCTATAGGTGCTCTGATCCTGCTCGTCTCGCTCTCTCCTGTTTCTACCGGAGCGCAAATTTCTGCGGGCAAACCTTGTAAGAAGGCCAACTTTACGAAGACAGTCGGCAAAGTGACTTTCCTCTGTGCATCCTCTGGCGGCAAATTGACTTGGCGTTCGACGGCCCCAAAGAAGAATTCGCCTCAGTCGACGAAATCAGGCGATCAAGGTTCCAAGAACTTCGCCATCGGATGGATCTGTGACGGGGTGGCGGACGCAAAGGGTGCCAAAGATGCAAAGGGTGTTGAGATTGTCTGCGTTCAGGGTTCGGATGGAAAATACGCTTGGGCTAGTCGAGAGGAAATTGAGCGAGCAAAAACCGACCCCGCAAGCACAAACGAGTCAAAACCCACTGATGTCACGCCGGCTGATGGCAAGCCCTGCACTACACCGGGTGCCGAAGCTGTAACTTCTCAAGGTATCGAGTTGACGTGTGGACTCGGAGTGGATGGAAAGAAGTTCTGGTTTGCAGGAGATCAAACTCCGCGAGCGCCACTCTTTGGTAATGCCAATGTCCGAGCATCGATGACCACATTCCCTCGGCCACAGATCAACAAATGTCAGCCGGAACCTGGGCAGGAATATCAGTTCTACAGAACCGGCAAGTCTTTCGTTATTGATCCTTTTGACTCGAACCATTACTTCGTCACTGTCGAACGTCTCGGATTCTTTGAGAGTTTCGACGCGGGTGCCACTTGGATACCAGCTTCAACGGAGGGACTTCTCTTCGACATGAAGAAGGTCGACAACACCGCCTGCTTCAAGGAGATCCAACACATTACCTTCGATCCTTCAACGAAGGGGCGCGTCTATCTGCATTTTGGTGGTACGGGAACCGTGAATGCGAAGAAATGGCAAGCCCGCGGTGCTGGCCTCTACGTCAGCAACGACAGCGGCAAGAACTGGGAGTTCCTGACCAAACCGAATATGCATAGCTCGGTTGGATACCTTGCAATCGATCCCAAGGACCCAAAGATTCTCTATATGGGGACAAGTTCAAGTCCACTCTCCTCAACGGAGTCGGATCTTGGAGAAGTCTTCGTCTCGGTTGGCCTGATCTACAAGTCAACTGACGGTGGTCAGAACTGGACTGAATTGAACACCGGATGGGGCAAGCACACTCGCGCTTACTTTGTTCGAGTCGATCCAAATGATTCAAATCGAGTCATGATGGCCGTATTTCAAACTCCTCTGGGACAGGATCCCAATAACAAGTCTGCCTCAGGAACGAATCTCTCGCCGGGTTTCTATCTCTCCAACGATGCCGGCGTCAGTTGGTCACCCTTGGGATCGAGCGCAGCGCACAAGCTCTCGGTCTACAACATCACTGTTTCAGCGGATGGGAAGGGCATCATCTTCTCGCCACAGCAGACTGGAATCTCTACCTCTTATTGGTCTGAAGATGGTGGGCAAACATTTACTCCAACTACTGGACTTGATCTCATGCTTCCGGCCTTCGTTCCTGACTCGAATCGAATCGCATACGCGATACTCGAAAAAGGACCCACCAATTCCTCTGATCAATTGATGAGGACCACCGATGGTGGCAGAAACTGGAGTTTTTGGAGTAACACCCCTGCTGAGATGCAATTCTCGTTACCGGACACTCTGACTCGTCAACAAGCTCGCCCACAACAAATCGTCTTTGATCCGAAGGATCCTAAGGTCATGTTCATCAATGGTGCCGGCGGAAAAATTGCCAAGAGTACGGATGCAGGTCTTACCTGGAAACTGTTGACTACCTGGCAGACTTTTCCCGAGATGAGGGTTGTTACTCGATAGGCTTCAATTCTCTTGTGGATCGGCGAAAGGTTTCGAAGTGCCGAAAATTGGATTCCTCTTCGATCTCGATGGAACATTGATTGACTCCCAGCAAGCCGTTACCAATTCTTGGACGACGGTTGCCATAGAAGCTGGCATCCCCCTCGAACTCCTGACTGGCTTCCATGGAATTCCGGCAGAGCAGACTCTGAAGGTGTTGCTGGCAGATCGCAAGGAAGATGAAATCCGCCATTGGGTGAGGCGACTTACTGATCTCGAGATCGCAGATGTCGAGGGCGTCATGCCGGTATCTGGTGCACACGAATTACTTGCGGAACTCAATCGCCGTTCCATTCCCTGGACCATCGTCACGTCATGCACGACAGATCTCGCCTTTGCTCGAACATCTGCAGCGAATATTCCCTTTCCTGAGAATTCGGTGACATTTGATCAAGTGGTTCGAGGCAAACCTTTTCCGGATCCATTCATCTTGGGCGCAATGCGACTCGGGGTTGATTCTTCTCAGTGTTGGGCCATTGAAGATGCCCCGGGTGGTGTGAAAGCAGCAAAGGACGCTGGTTGCGTCGTAGCTGGAGTGCTAACGACCCACAAAAAAGAAGAACTCCATCAAGCAGATCATCTTCTTGAGAGATTGGATCAGCTACTGGAGATTGCCGGACTTTAAGTCCTGACGTTCTGGACTCAATCCTCTTCTGCGCTTCGACGACTAGCAGTGATTTCGAGGACGTGAGTCGATCTCAACACAATCAAGATGATCATCGACATGCCTATTGCGGCAAGTGGTAACCCAAGCCCAACAGCGACACCCATGGACGCTGTAGCGAAGACAGTTGCTGCCGTTGTCATTCCTTGAGGTCCTCGTTCACTATTCCTAAAGATCAAACCCGCACCTAAGAATCCGATACCCGTGACGACCGCATGAAGTGCGCGAGTGGGGTCCCCGAAATCCGAACCGTCGATCATCACTTCACCGATTGAGACGATTGCTGCAGCTGAGAGTCCGACGAGAGCCATCGTCCTAGGTCCAACCGACTTTCCAGCTCGATCACGCTCCCAACCGATGAGGGAACCAAGAATCGCCGCGAGCGAGGCGTCGAGAACCACGCGTAACTGCTCAGCTAAGCCAATGAAGTCAAGATCGAGGGAATCCATCTTTGAACAGTACCAGCGCCGTATTACCGGGCTTCCCAAATGAGTAACTTCACACGCACTAGGGCCAACGAATCGCTGCTCGACCAGACTCACATTTCTCGACATAGGGCGCCAGAGCGCATAACCTTGCCGTAACACGGGCCCAAAAGCCCTCAGAGCTGAACCTGCCAGGTCCTTGATTTTCCCCGTTAAGGATGGGCCCTCACTTGGAAAGGCAGTTATGAAGAAAAGTAAATTCGCAATAGCAAGCGTTATTTCGGTTCTTGCTATTTCGCTCCTTACCGCAATTGCGCCGAGCGCAAATGCGAAGGCAGGAGGACAGTGCTTCCGCGAAGGTCAATTGATGTCCAAGAGCGGCGTCACATACCTCTGCACGAAGAAGGATGGAAAGCTCGTCTATGACGCGGGACGTAAACTCTCGGGCAATCTCAATGTTGTTTGCGGAGCAACCGAAGCATGGTGCGTAGCAATGACTTCAACATTCCAGAAGCTCACTGGCGTCAACACAAAGTTTGTTCGCCTCTCTTCCGGTCTCGTACCGGCTCGTCTTGAGGCCTACAAGAGCAATCCGGAATTCGATGTCTGGCACGGCGGTCCAGCAGATGGATTCGGTGTCGGTAAGAACAACGGCCTTATCGAGGCGTATAAGTCTCCAACGTTGAACATGCTAGACAAGAAGGTTTACGACCCAGATGGTTTCTGGTCAGGTGTCTACCGTGGAGCCCTCGGCTTCTGCTCTAACCGTGATGCGCTTCGCAAACTCGGCGTGAAAGCTCCTCGTAGCTGGGCAGACCTCTTGAACCCACGTCTCAAGGGTCAGATCCTCAGCGCTCACCCTGCAACATCAGGTACTGCATTCACCACCTTCTGGACCCAGGTCGAACGTCTCGGTTCAGAGGACAAGGCAATGGCATATATGAAGGACTTCAACAAGAACATCCTTTATTACTCACGTAGCGGTGTCGCTCCTGTTGCGGCGGCCGGACGTGGTGAAGTTGCCGTCGGTCTCGTCTTCGCACATGACTGCGTTGCTGGTATCGAGCAAGGCTTCCCACTGATCAATACCTTCCCATCAGAGGGAACTGGTTATGAGATCGGTTCAGTTGCAATCGTCAAGGGTGCGAAGAACCCAGATGCTGCTAAGTCATACATTGACTTCGCGCTCTCTGCTCAAGCACAGAACCTTGGTGCCGGTGTTGCTGCTTACCAAGAGCTCACCAATCCAAAGGCAAAGTCTGACCGTCGCATCATCAAGCTAAGCCGTGTGAAGCTCGTTGATTACGACTTCGTCAAGGCAGCAGCACGTAAGACCGATCTGACAGCTCGTTTCGATCTCGAAGTTGTCAATCGCTCGACTGCTCGGGGTTAGTAACTAATCAATAGAAAGCAGATCCCGAACCCTCTGCGGATTCGGGATCTGCTTTCATATCGCGTTAGACACACCTTTCACATCCAGACAGAGACGCAGCAAGGGATCCCATGGCGCTAAAAAAGCAAGGTGCGAAATTCGACCTCTTCTCGAAGATCGCAATTTCTATCGTCATCTTGATCATCACGGTCTTTGTACTCCTTCCCGTCGGAACAATGATCCTTCGCTCCTTTGAAACGGATGGCGTTACGGTCTATAAGAGCCTTCTTGATAATCCATACGTTCGTCAGATCGTCACCAATACGATTTGGTTGGGAATATCGGTTGGTGCCCTTGGAACCCTGCTCGGATTCATCCTCGCCTACATACAAGTCCGCGTGAATTTCCGCGGCAAGAAGATTCAACACGTCCTCAACTTGGTTCCACTGGTATCGCCGCCCTTTGCATTTGCTACCGCTGTCATCGTTCTCTTTGGCAGATCAGGAATCATCACAAGAGACCTGCTCGGATGGGAGACCACTCTCTACGGCTATCCGGGACTTCTCTTGGTTCTCACGCTCTCCTATTTCCCAGTCGCCTACATGAACCTACTGGGCATGCTTCGAAGTTTGGATCCAGCCATCGACGAAGCTGGTTCGAGTCTTGGTGCCAGCAAAGGTCGAATCTTTAGAACCATCACCATTCCACTCCTGATTCCGGGCCTTGCCAGCTCATTCCTTCTTCTCTTTGTCGAAACCATCGCAGATCTCGCCAATCCGCTCGTCATCGGCGGTGACTACAACGTCCTCGCACTCCGCGCATACATCGCGATCTCCGGCGAATATAACCTCGCGGGCGGAGCTGCCTACTCGGCGATCCTTCTTGTGCCCGCGCTCTTGGTCTTCATCGTTCAAAGGTATTGGTCGCAGAAGAACAGCGTCGTCTCCGTTACAGGAAAGCCCTCTGGCCAGATTGCGCCCATCACCAATCGTTTCGTTCGAACGATCCTCTTGAGTTTTGGCTGGTTCGTCTCCGGTTTCATCATCCTCATCTATGCGACCGTGATCATGGGCGCATTCGTCAAGATCATCGGCATCAACAACACTCCGACGTTGGAGAACTTCCGATACATCCTCAGCGGAATCGGAAACGATGCCATCATCAAAACCACGATGATGGCTCTCATCGCGATGCCACTTGCCGGCCTTCTCGGAATGATGATCGCGTGGCTCGTCGTACGTAAGGTCAAGCGCGGATCAGAGTTGATGGACTTCTTCGGAATGCTCGGTATCGCGCTCCCAGGAACCGTCCTCGGTATCGGATACGCATTCACCTTCAATGAGCCCGTCGAGATCTTCGGAATCACCATTCTCCCCCAGATCGCTGGTGGAGGATCGATCTTCGGTGGCGCAGTCGCGATCATCGCGGTCTACATGGTCCGTTCAAGCCCCGTGGGCCAGCGCTCCGGTATTGCTGCCTTGCAACAGATCGACCCCGCAATTGACGAGGCATCGGCATCGCTCGGTGCCTCAGGTGGTCGAACCTTCCGCAAGATCTCACTCCCACTGATTCGAGCAGCATTCCTCACTGGATTGATGTTCGCTTTCGCGCGGTCGATGACCACGCTCTCCCCGATCATCTTCATCACAACACCCAATACCCCGATCATCACTTCGCTCATTCTCTCTGAGGCGGATACAGCGCGTTATGGCTATGCCTTTGCTCTCTGCTTGATGTTGATGGCGATCGTCTTGACGGTGATGGGATTGATCAATCTCGTTGTACGAGGACAGAGATCGAGCAAATATCAACCGAATGTGATCGTCGGCGGTTAACCAGAGAACTCGACGACAACTTCACCCGACAAAGAAGAATTCAGACCAAGAAAAGAGAATGGAAGAGAAGATGGCAACCGAGACAGGCACGTTAGTACTGACCAACCTGATCAAGGAATTCGGTAAGGGACAAGAGAAGGTTCGCGCAGTCGATGACCTCTCCCTCACCATAAATCCCGGTGAGTTCGTCACACTCCTTGGTCCGTCCGGATGCGGAAAGACTACGACACTTCGCATGATCGCCGGCTTTGAGACTCCAACCTCGGGAAGGATCGAACTCGACGGCAAGGATCTCTCTTCACTCAGCCCTGACAAGCGCCCCATGGGCATGGTCTTCCAGTCTTACGCCCTCTTCCCACATATGAGCGTCTTCGACAACGTTGCATATGGATTGCGCGTGAAGAAGATGAGTAAAGAGGAGATCCGCAAAGAGGTCGGCGAAGTACTTCAGATCATGAATCTTGAGCACCTCGCAAATCGCGCGCCAAACCAACTCTCTGGTGGTCAGCAACAACGCGTTGCCCTTGCTCGAGCTATGGTGATCAAGCCGAAGGTCCTACTCTTCGATGAACCCCTCTCCAATCTCGATGCGAAACTTCGTGCCCAGATGCGAGTGGAGATTCGTAACATTCAACGCCGACTCGGTATCACGAGCATCTTCGTTACCCATGATCAAGACGAGGCAATGGCACTATCGGATCGAATCGTCGTCATGAGAAATGCAGTCGTCGAACAATCCGATACTCCCGATGCCATCTATCGACGCCCGAGTTCCGTCTTCGTCGCTGACTTCATCGGGCGCTCCAACTTCTTACCCGTCGAGAAAGTGGAAAAGGTAAAGAACGGCGAAGCAGAGATCACCATCCAAGGTAAGAGTATGACGGTCCCTGCCCATCCAGATGCCGCAAAAGCCGCTAAGGCAGTACTCCTTGTACGCCCTGAATCAATCTCCGTCACTGCATCCAAGAAAGAAAGTGGCCCTGGAATTGGCCGCGTGAAGAATGTGGTCTTCTACGGCAATCACGTTGAATATGAGATCGAGGCTGCCGAAGGTCTCATTGGCGCCGTTGTCTCCGACCCGATCTACAGCGAGATCGTACAAATCGGCGAGTTCGCTAAGTTCGAATTCGATACAAAGAGAAGTTGGTTGTTGCCTGCCTGATTCACAGTTGGCATTACCTGACTTCTCTCGAAAGGACGAGAACTTGCGGGTACCCTCTTTGTATGAAATGGGAGTTTGAGTTCACCAACATTGAGGTCTGGGGAACCATCATCTCCGTTCAGATCCCCAAGGGTTCTGCCCCGCGTGATCGCTTTGACTCCGCATGTGATGAAGCGACCTTATATTTCAGGCAGATTGATGAGACCTTCTCAACGTACAAGGAATCATCGGAGGTAAGTCGACTTCGTCGCGGTGAACTTAGAATCCAAGATGCTTCACTCTCGCTGAAACTCGTCTGGGAGCGATGTATGGAGCTTCGCGACTTGACCTTGCGAGCGTTCGATCCGTGGGCAGTTCCAGGAGGTTTCGATCCTTCGGGATACGTCAAAGGCTGGGCAGCGCAAGAGTCGCTTCGATTCTTCGCTGACGTTGGAATCACGCGTCTTCAGATCAATGCCGGTGGCGACACCGTACTTCGCGGCGGATTCAATGACGAGACCCCGTGGAGGATAGGCATTCGACATCCGGATTTTGAGGATCAGATCGCGAAGACGATCGAGATCTTCGATGGGGCTGTTGCGACAAGCGGCACCTATGAACGCGGAGCCCACATCATCGACCCTCGAGTCATGGTGCCTGCAGTGGGTTCAAGAGCAGCAACAGTCGTTGGCCCCGATGCAGGAACCGCGGATGCACTAGCCACGGCAGTAGTCGTCGATGGAAGAGATTCGGTGAACTGGTTGGGGGCCAAGGAGTTTCGAAACTATTCATTCTGGGCAGTCGACAAAACAGGGGATGCAGCTTGGTCGTATCAATACCCGGAGATGCCTCCCAGTTGACTCTCAGAAGACGCTCAACTTGCGATGCCAAGTTCTCCCAATGAAGAAATTCGAGCGTAAAGGTGCGATAGCCGATCAAGTCACTTGGTTGACCGGTCTTGGCCTTGGCCTGACGCTCACGATGCAGATCACCACCCTTTCGAGTTTTGACCTCATGGACCCTTACGCAGTCATCACCACCATCTCTCGTCTCTTTGCTCTCGTCGGTTCCTATCTCGCAATCATCGGCCTCTTCTTGATCGCCCGCATTCCTTGGGTTGAGAGTTCACTCGGCCATGATCGACTCGTGGTCTGGCATCGAAAGGCGATGCCCTATGCCCTCTTCTTCATCTCAATCCATGTCCTCCTCGTTCTCCTAGGTAGCGCTGGCGCAAACCAGAGAGTGATCGCCCTGCAGATGTTGGACTACATCACGGGGTACGAATGGATGCTGGCAGCTACCGTTGGCTTGGTATTGCTCGTGATGGCGGGCATTACCTCATACAAGCGAGTTCGCAAGAAGATGAAATATGAAACCTGGTGGGTGATCCATCTCTACACCTATCTCGGTGTTGCACTCTCGTTCATGCACCAGGTAATTCACGGTTCTATGTTTGCTGGCCACCCACTCAATCGCGCCTATTGGACAGGGCTCTACCTTGCCGTGGCAGGTGCAATCCTCACTTGGCGAGTTGCTCTACCGCTTTATCGATCACTTAGGTACCGACTTCGCGTCGAGCGAATCGAGCGCGAATCCTCGGATGTCTTCTCCATCTACATATCCGGACGAGATCTGGATCGACTCGAAGCCCAAGGTGGCCAATTCTTCAACTGGCGATTCCTGACTAAAGAGAAGTGGATTGAGAACCATCCCTTCTCGCTAAGTGCGACGCCCACAGAGACTGAGTTGAGGATCACGGTAAAGATCCTCGGCGACGGAACTGCGTCACTCGATCGAATACCTACTGGCACGCGAGTGATGATCGAAGGTCCCTATGGAGTCTTCACGCAAGAGATGGCCACACAGAACCGGAGTGCTGTGATGATCGCTGGAGGTGTAGGAATTACACCGATTCGTGCGATGATTGATGAACTTCCCCGGACGACGAAAATTGACATCATCTATCGAACGCGAGATTTAGAGGATGTCGTGCTGCGGGATGAACTCGAGTCACTTCACTCCTCTGGCCGGATCAATCTTCATCTATTAGTAGGTCCTCGAACCCTGTATCCGATGGATACCGGTCTTCTCGACACTCTAGTCCCGCATTTTCGAGAGAGTGATATCTACATTTGCGGTCCCGAATCCCTCATCGAGGCAGTAGAAGATGTCGCAGAAATTAACAGGATCCCAAAGAATCAAATCCACCATGAGTTCTTTGAGTATCAGGCAAAGTAAGGAGTGAAATGTTAAAACGTGCTTTGGTTCTCTTATCCGGAACCATTACCGGGTTAGTCGGAGTGCTTTCCTACAACCCACCACACTTTGCAGGTGCGCTCTCCACCCCAGTTGCGCCTACGGATCAACCGATTTCTCCAGAGGCGCCGAGCAGGACTGATAGGAGCAGCAGCGGTACAACGCGAAATGAGCCAACGAGGAAAGCGCCACCTGCTTCAACATCGAAGAGCCAAAATTCGGCTTCGGTTTCACAAGAAAGGAGTTCTGCGCCGACAACTACGCAAACTCAGCCCTCAACTGTCGCAGAGCCAGCAGGATCTCGTGGAACATTCCAAGGGAATACTGTCTCTACGAAATATGGACCGGTACAAGTACAGATAATGGTCCAGAATGGGCAGATCACGAATGCTGAAGCTCTCGCTTACCCCACACGAGATCGCCGCTCGATGCAGATTTCACAAGCCGTCATCCCCTGGCTCTCCCAAGAGACAGTTCGCATTCAATCCGCTTCAGTCATGGCTGTAAGCGGAGCAACAATCACGACAAACGCGTGGAACAACTCACTTGCTTCCGCACTTCAGAAAGCTGGTAAATAGATGAAGACAAGAACGCTCCTGCTACTTCCCGTGGTTGCCTTAGTTGGTTTTCTCACGATCAAACCCCCTGCCGTAGGAACAACGGCCACATCAGATGCCTCTCTCCAATCTGAGGTTCCGGCAACTGAAATCACGACGACTCCCACCAAGAAATCGGTTCCTCTTAGCACTCCGACCCCTGGGGAAAAGTCGGCATCGCTGACCGCATCATCAGCACCGTCTTCAAACTCCACTATGGCTCAATCTCCCCAGCCACTCTCAGCCAATTCGACAACTGCGCCGATCGCTCCACCAGTCATTCCAGGTGACGACGACGATGACGACGACGACGATGACGACGACGACGATGACGACGACGATGACCATCATCGCGGTCATCATGACGACGACGATGACGAAGACGAAGACGACGACTAGTCTCTAAGAACGAATCCAGCTCATAGGGGCGGATGTGAGAGTATCCACCCCTATGAGCGAGCCACTCAAGCACCGGCGCAAGATAGCTATTGCAACGTGGCGAGCACCGCACGAAGGTCGGATTCATGCGAATATCCAGGTTGATGTAACTCAACTACTTGATTTCATCGCATCGAAGAAGCACTTGAGCATCTCGTTGACCCATCTCGTTGGCGCCGCCATGGCAAAAGCCATTGCTGCAAATCCTGAAGTCAACGGTCGAATCTTCCTTGGTAGGTTCCGAAGTTTCCCTCGTATCGATATAGGTTTCGCAGTCGATATCGAGAATGGCTCAGACCTTGCACCGTGGCGAGTTCTTGATGCCGATAAGAAGTCACTCGAAGTGATCAGCCAAGAATTGATAGAGGGCGCACGAAGGTTGCGAGCTCGGATGGATGCTGGTTATGAGCGCTCCATCAGTTGGGTCACTATCGTTCCTACGATCTTGATGAGACCTGTGATGGCCTTCTTCTCATGGTGGAATGGCGGGCTCGGTCGAGGCGCCTTTGGACAACCAGGGCATCCTCTCGGATCAGCATTCATTAGTAATGTCGGTCGATTCGAGATGAGAGAGGCTTATCTCGCTCCGCTCCCCTTTGCGCGTACTCCAATCTATATGGCGATCGGAGAGGTCCACGAAGCACCTGTTGCAATCGAAGGTAGAGCCGAGGTTCGAAAAGTCGTCATCATTACAGCTGTTGCGGATCACCGAATCATTGACGGCGCACATGCAGGGAAATTGATCAAATCCTTCAAATACTTCCTGCATCAGCCTGCGTTATTGATGTAATGAGAACGCTTGATGAACATCGCTATCGCTCTCTTCATCACACTAGGGCAGGTTCTGGGTGTAGCGCCGGCTGAAGCGTCGGTATTTTGTGCAGACCGCACTACCTACCTTCTCCGCAAGGTAGCCAAGTCAGAGGGTTGCGCCATGACAGAACGTTCATTGGGAAGTGGCGCAATCAAGGCAGAGGATCCTCAAAGGGAACGAATCCACCCGAAACTACTTCTTCGGTTCCAGGTTGCGAGCGCATATGCGAAGAAGAAGGGAATTACTCTCTACATCGCCTCGGGTTATCGAACCTTAGAGAGGCAGGAATATCTCTTTGATCAGGCGATCAAGAAATATGGTTCTGAGACAGAGGCAGCGAAGTGGGTGTTACCTCCTTACATTTCGCGTCATCCAATGGGTTTGGCGCTGGATATCAACTATCCAAGTGATCCGCGCGGAGCGAAATGGCTCGAACGAAATGGTTGGAAATTCGGTCTCTGTCGAGTCTTTGATAACGAGTGGTGGCATTTCGAGGCGACGATCGCACCGGGAGAGAAATGTCCACCGCGCATGGAGAACGCAAGCGAGTTATTGGACCAGTGAGCTTTTTCGCATAACGAACAATATCTCAACACACGATAACGTTTCGTTATCTGTTCGTATCTAGAACAAAATTTCTCGAGTAAGTCGTTGACACCACTAGTAGCGCTTCTTAGGCTGAAGTGTGTCCGTTTCACTCAGTGCGAGATTTGAAGTCGCATAGTGGTCAAGGGAGTCTAGGAATCGTCATGAACCAACCCTTATTGCAGATCAAGAACGTCACGAAACAATTCGGTGATCACGTAGTTCTACAAGATGTCAGCCTTGATATTGCAAAGGGTGAGGTCGTCTGCATCATCGGTCCCAGCGGTTCTGGCAAGAGCACCCTCTTGCGCTGTATCAACTTCATTGCGCCGCCAGAAAAGGGTGAGATCGTCTTCGAAGGGAAGACATGGAAGCGATTCCACTCACCTTTCAATATCTTTGCGAATCGAAAGTACGAAGCTCAATTGCCAGAACTGCGTTCGGAGATCGGCATGGTCTTCCAGCATTTCAATGTCTTCCCACATATGTCTGCGATCGAGAACGTCATGTTGGGACTCACCAAAGTTCGAAAGCTCAATCGTGAGGAAGCAAGGAAGATTGCGGAAAAGGCTCTGCGCCAGGTTGGACTTGGCGAGAAATTAGATCAGTATCCAGAGAAACTTTCGGGTGGCCAGAAACAACGCGTCGCAATCGCCAGAGCACTCGCACTCAACCCCAAGGTGATGCTCTTCGATGAAGTCACCTCTGCTCTCGATCCTGAATTGGTCTCAGGAATCCTCGATGAGATGAGAAGGCTTGCGAATGATGGAATGACGATGGTCGTCGTCACTCACGAAATGAATTTCGCTTTCCAGGTCGCAAATCGGATCGTCTTCATGGACCAGGGAAAGATCGTGACCATGGGCACTCCAGATGAGATTCGAAATACCACCGATTCACGAGCCCGAGCTTTCCTCAGCTCGATTCTGGGATAACTCGAGACCTGATGAATAGTTACCAATACAACTGGAGCGTCGTCTGGGATTCACTCCCCGAGCTTCGCCAAGGCTTGATCATCACGCTCCAGATCTCGCTCGTCGGAATGGCCATTGCTCTGGCATTCGGCTTGATCTTTGCATCGGGGCGACTGAGCCAATATTCATATATCAGGAGGTTCTCGGTTGGAGTGGTCGACGTTTCGCGCTCGATACCGCTCTTCGTCCTTCTCTTTTGGATCTACTACGGACTCTCACTCAAATTCTCGATCAACCTCACTGCTTTCCAAGCCGGTGCGATCGCTCTTGGAATCACAGGGGGTGCCTACATGGCTGAGGTCTTTCGAGGCGGCATCAATGCCATCGATTCTGGTCAACGGGAAGCAGCCTTAGCAATCGGACTTACTGGTCCGCGCGCCTTTTCTCTCGTGATACTTCCGCAGGCGATTCGTATCATCATCCCCCAAGCAGTCAACGTCTATGTCGGATTGCTAAAGGGGGCAACGATCGTCTCCATCATCGGAGTAGCCGACATGATCTATGTCGCTCAATACATCTCACTCTCCTCATTCACTCCATTCGAAATGTATACAGCAGTGGGAGTCACATTCATCTCGCTCACACTCTCCGTCGCTGGCCTTGCTTTCCTCTTGGAGAAGCGACTCAATAAAGGGAGGACTCGTGGATAACTCACAACCATTCTTCGATCTAGCTCCCATCTGGCAGTCGAAATGGCTCCTGTTGGAGGGCTTTGGAATCGCGATGTTCTCTGCTGTCCTCGGCATCATCTTCGCGATCATCTTGGGGTTGATCGTTGCCTTGATGCGGCTCTCTCGATTCAAAGTATTGCGAGCGTTCGCATTCACTTACACCCAGCTCTTTAGAGGTGTTCCGCTCTACGTACTGGTTCTCTGGATCTACTTCGGATTGGTCTATGCCGCAGCGATCGATATACCCCGCATTCCCTCTGGAATCATCGCCCTAGCGCTCCTCAATAGCGGATACCTCTCCGAAACTTTCCGCTCTGGAATCATGGCAGTGGATAAAGGACAGCGCGAAGCAGGTGAAGCTCTTGGCCTTAGGCCCTGGGAAGTCACTCGCTACATCATCTTGCCGCAAGCCGGTCGCATCGTTGTCCCGCCTACAGGTAACCAATTCGTCGATGCAATCAAGGATTCTGCGATCTTGAGCATCATTGGTGTCCCTGAGTTGATGAAGGTAGCTCAGGAACAAGCGAATTTCTTCTACCGTCCATTCGAGTTCTATACCGTCGCTGGTGTTCTCTATCTCCTCGCAGTTCTCTTGGTTTCACGCGGCATCACGGCGCTAGAACGAAGATTCGCGAATTACTCAGGCCAAGAAACGAAGAAAGAATCTTCCGACCCCACCGCGGTGGCCTCGGAGGCAAGAAACTGATTGATCGTGATCAGTTGAAAAATGCATATGGGCAAGACCATCAAGGATGACACCGGGTCAACCTTGATACCTAGGAGGAAAGAAGGAAACATGGAAGAGAAGACCACTTCGGTTGACTCCACCGTCGATGTCAAGGCGGATCGCCGTGGTTTCATGAAGGGTGCAGCTGTTGCTCTCGGTGTTGGTGCCGTTGGCGCACTGACCCCATCATCAGCACAAGCTGTTACAGCAGAACCACGGACAGCTCGAGCTGAAGGAGATTCGCTCCTTCAGAAGATCATCTCATCGAAGAAGATTCGATTTGGTGTTGACCTCGGCTTCCCACCACTTCAGTACAAGAAGGCCGATGGAACCCCGACTGGTTACATCGTCGACCTCTCAACCAAGCTCGCTGCATCTTTGGGTGCGACACCTGAGTGGGTTGAAGTTCCCTTCGCGAACCTCTTCGCACAACAAGCAGCTGGCCGATTCGATATGTCAGGTATCTCAGCGACCATCAAGCCAGAGCGCGCGCAGCGCGTTCTCTTCGCTGGAGCACCATCATTCGTCGAGTCCAACGTCGTATTGCTCAAGCCTGGCAGCAAGATCACCAAGCTTTCACAGCTCAATGCGAAGGGTGTGACCATCGCAGTTGTCGTTGGTTCATCACAGGAGGCTGCGGCAAAGATCCTCTATCCAAAGGCGACCTTGAAGCGTCTTGAGAACCAAGCAGCACTTGCTGATGTCGCTGCCGGTCGCTCGGATGCGATGATCGTCGGAGAGTTCTCCGTCGCAGCATCGATCAAGGCCAATCCCAAGGTGAAGGTCCTCAAGGGCGATCCTGTCTTCGTTGATGAGAACAGCTACTTCATGCCACTTGGCGAGTACGACCTCAAGCACTACGTCGATACCTGGCTTCGCTATGAGACGTCACATAATGAAGTTGGCGCGCTATGGGACAAGTACGTTGGAAACGATGCTCGTAAGCTCGGTCTCCAATCAGTATCGATCCGCTCACCATGGAAGGCGTAATAGCCCGCTAGAGCTCAAAGGCCCCTGAGACGATGAAGTCTTGGGGGCCTTTGTCATTATCTAGACTTAGTACATGACAGAGTTGAAGCGATCGTTCGTCAAATTAGCCATCGCTGGAACACTCTTCCTACTCACCATCTTGCAGTTCCTCTCGATTCCAGGACAGTTTCGCTATATGGCCGAACAAGAGCCCGAGCGTGCTTTCCTTCGCTGGCCGCTCACAATCCTTGGCATGTTGGCAATTCTTGCCATTCAAATCGTCTTGGTTTCGCTCTGGTTTCTCATCGATGAGATCCGAACAACACACCCTTTTTCTCAGAGATCCATCGCGCTCATCAAGCGGATGAGATATGCGCTCTCTTTCTTTGTTTCAAGTCTCGCCATTGGTCTCATCTTCGTACTCTCTCAGGCCGATGACCCTGGATTCCCATTCTTACTGATCATTATCACCGGATCTATGACTTTGCTCTTACTTGTCATCCGAGAGATTGAAGGACTCTTCATTCGCAATTCAGGTGAGCAGAACAACTTTACGCCTCATCGATAGGAAGATCAGCACTAGTTAATCGCCTTGGAGTGCTATCACTCACAAATCTCTCGCTTTAGGCGTGAATAAGGTGATGTGATTTTCCAGACCAGTCTTTTGACTTGCGCGTCACAGACTCCGATCTGATTCCGGCGTATCTTCATGGATGTAGGGATTACCTACACACCTAGGAGGGAAAGAAAATGAAAGTCAAAGATGTCCGAGTCATCTCGATCATCCTTATGGTTGTTGGAGCTTTTATGGCGATTGCCGGCTCTGGTACCTACTATCTCGTCTCTGACCAATTGAAGGCAGAGCGCATCACAGTAAGCGAAGATTCTGATCGGTACGCCAACGAGTCCGTCTCTGGACCATTCACCGCATATCAGGAAGCTCTCATGATTGAGAAGCATGCTCTCGCTGCAACAAGTGGAAAGACCTACGCTGAGTTGGATCGCGAGGATCCACTCCGCGCAGTTGCAATGAATGGCTCATTCTTACGTGCCTCGCTCTTTACATCGGTAGTGGCATTCGGTGTATCAGCCCTCGTAATTGCCGTTGGACTGATGTTTGTCCTCCTCGGGTGGGCATTGCGACGAGTTTCAAGTAGTTCTCTAGCGAACGCTTAGAGCCGGCGATATACCGAATCGAGGCGCCTGGGAGACCAGGCGCCTCGTTCTATTTCCCCAGTTCAATTTATGAGAGAAGAGATCAATCTCCCAGATTTCCTAGTGAAGCCGGTATAGCCTCAGCGCATGCACCCACTAACCCCACTACGCTGGATGAGTTATATGTTGATCGCCCTTGGGCTGATCAATTGGCGGTACCAATCGGCAGAGTCGGATACCTTCAACAACTCCTTGATCATCATCTCCATTGGCCTGGTACAGCTGATCGCAACATTTCTGCCACGAGTAGCAACTGCTTTCAATCATCGCAGCGTCAAAGCTGTCGCTTGGATCATCTCTTCAGCTGCGGTGATCTTCGCTATCGTCAATTAGTTCCATGGGGATAGCAGAGCTCAAATCTCATTGGACCGAGATCCTCGATCTCTTGGAGCGTCGAAATCGGATAGCGTGGCTCGCATACTTTGACGGCAGACTCTCAGCATTGACTGATGGAGTCTTGACATTGGATTTTCGAGATGCTGCCAAACTTGCCGGTGACCACGACTACACCCATGTGAGAAAGGCAGAACATCGCCTCGCTCTGGAAGCGGCCATCAAGGAGGTGACCGGTGTCAACATTGAAGTCAAAGAAGCTTAATCTCTCGATCCTTGGCGCACTTGTACTCCTCGCTTCACTGCTCCAATCCCCTGCTCAGGCAGTCACATCCTCGACCTTCTTTATCTCGCAGACCCCGAGCCATGACGCCCCCTTGATCTCACTCCATGGTGTGATCAAACCCGCCGTTGCAGGTGCGACAGTGCGCATCTTCAGCAAGGAAGATGATCGTTGGGTTGACCTTGGCATCACTGGAAAGACCTCATCGCTTGGAACATGGAAGATTCGCACGCAGATCGATTCGATCGAAAGAGTCGTTCTGAGGGCTGAGATCGCCTATCAATCCAAATTACTGACCACAGCGGAAAAATCGCTCGCTATTAAGCCTGTCAGCCAGGTGCCCGATCCATCAGCCCTGATCGCAAAGGCAGGCCCTGGTACTCGCATCTACGGTTCGGATGTCAGCAGGTGGCAACACCCCAACGACCAGCCAATCAACTTCGCCAAGATGTACAAGGCTGGAATGCGCTTTGTGATGATCAAGGCCTCTGATTCACGTGATGACTCTGATGCACTCGCTCGGAAGTATCTCGCCATGGATCGCCATGCCGCCCAAGCCGCTGGACTCTTCACTGGTTTCTACCACTATGCCACTCTTCCCAATACTTCCAGCAGAGCCGTACTGATCTCCGATGCTAAGGCGCAAGCGCAACGCGCAATCTGGCGACTGGCGAGCGTAGGTGGGTATAGCGAGCTCGATCTACCTTATGCCCTGGATCTCGAGAATAACTGCGTCAGCTACAGGAATGGGCGATGCACAAAATACTCCACCAAGAAGCAGAACACGCTTTGGGCGGAGACCTGGTTAGAGACGGTCTATCAGAAGACTGGTCGTAAGCCATTCCTCTACTCCTACCCTGCATTCTTAGAACGTGCGCTCACTCGCAGTGCGAAACTGCGCAGTTATCCACTCTGGCTCTCCCATTTCGGTGTCAATCCTGCGAAGGACTCCGCTGAACCAGGTCGCAAGGTCGTCGGTTGCTATGTCCACTCTTGGACTACCAATGACTGCAAATCTCTCTGGCAGATATGGCAATTCTCTTCCTGTGGCATCGCACCGAAATATGGCGTCCCCGGATCCCGCCTCGATCTCAACGTCTTCCGCGGCGAAGTTGACTCATTTTTGAAATTGACCAAAGGCATCTGGGAACCGCTAGAGGGCGACCTCCTGCCGGTCAATGAAACGACGATCATGACCATCACCTCTATCAAAGCTTCGACGACGAATAAGAAGGTGGAAGTGACCGTGGAGGTAAAGCGCATCGGAGGTGATCCTGTCGTTACCGGAAGTGTCGAGTTCTTACCGCCTCCCTCCATGGACTCTTCGACCATCACCATAGAACAATCAACCATTCGTGATTCCAGTGGACTTTTCACCGTTTACATCAAAGGTTTCCCTGCTGGCGAGCACTCGGGCCAGATTCGCTTCAAGGATCCGACGAAGACCCATGCGAAGTCCTTTGCCGATGTGAGCTTCTCGCTCCTTCAAGGCGTTGAGAAGACTCCGAAACCAAAGCCCACGAAGCCTGTCATCAAGAATCCAACTTTGGATGGTTGCAGGAATCAGATCAGGATGTAACAGCTAGCGAGGCAGAGCGACGCGCTCCGCTTCGACATGTTCCTTGAAGGCCTCAATCTCCTTCTTCTTGCGAGCTGCACTCCATCCCAAACTCTTTGCAGCGATGGTTGCAACGGAGTCGATGATGGAGAGTCCATGATCATCGCTCTCAAATCCGATTCGGGTTCTCCTATCGATGATATCGACCAGGTTCATAGCCCCTTCAGCCTCGACGGCGTACTTGATTTCAGCTTTGATGTACGGGAGTTCTGGGTGAAGCAAATCCATCAACTTCTCTTGCTTTGCAAGGTCAAGGATTTCGATCATCAAGCTGCCATAGCGATCGATCAGGTGGTGAGCGACGGCTTCACTGATTCCATACTCCTTAGCGATCGATGGAATTCGATTCTTGAGCGCTTGATAACCATCAGCTCCGATCAGTGGCAGAGTCGCAGTCTCAGAATCAGGCGTGATGCGACGTAGCTCCGCACAGGCGATATCTACCGCATCTTCTGCCATCACTCGATAGGTGGTGTATTTGCCACCCGCGATACTGACGAAACCTGGAGCAGGTCGATCGACGATATGTTCTCGCGAGAGTTTCGTGGTCGGTGAATCCGGTGATGATGAGATCAACGGCCGCAAACCTGCATAGACACCGAGGATGTCGCTGCGCTTGAGACGTGGCTTCAAGACTCGATTGGCTTGATCCAAGATGTAATCGATATCAGCGTCACTGGCGACAGGTTGAGTTGGATCTTCGTTGTAGTCGGTATCAGTCGTTCCGACGATCCACTTACCGAACCACGGAATGATGAAGAGGACGGAGAGATCGGTCTTGATGATCACGCCACCTTCTGCTGAGATGGCATCGCCAGGCACGACGATATGAGCACCCTTACTCATTCGGACCTGATATCCAGGTTTGACGCCGAACTTCTCATAGAGCGCAGTGGTCCAGACTCCACCTGCGAGAACCACGACCTTTGATTTCACCTCGAATGGCTTCCCGCCATCGACACTCACCTTCGCGCCATGGATTCGCTTTCCAGTCTTGAGCAGGTCCACGACCTCGGCACGAGTGATGATCCGAGCGCCATAACGTTTCGCTGTCCTTGCGATCATCATCGTGTGTCGAGCATCGTCAACTTGTGCATCGAAGTACTGGATACCACCCAAGATGATGTCACTACGCAAACTCGGTGCGATCTTTGCGATCCTGCGCTGATCGAGATGTTTGTGCCACGGCAAGGCCCGCTTGAAGCCGCGGAGGATGTCATAGAGGGCAAGCCCAGCTCCGACGTAGGTTCGCTCTTTGAACCTGCCGGTGAGCGGGTAGATGAATGAGACTGGCTTGACCAGATGCGGCGCAAGTGAAGTCACCATCATCTCTCGCTCACGAAGGGCTTCTTTGACCAATCTGAAGTCATACTGTTCGAGGTAGCGAAGTCCGCCGTGGATCAACTTTGATGATCGTGACGAGGTTCCGGAGGCGAGGTCTGCTGCCTCAACGAGCGCAACGGAGAGACCTCTACTTGCCGCATCAAGGGCAATGCCGGCACCGGTGACACCGCCACCAATGACCAGGATGTCGAACTCTTCACACTTCAGACTCTCGATATCCGAACTACGTTGTTGCGGGTTGAGGGCTGATGAGAGGAGCGTCACGCCCCTAGGATAACTCTCATGCGCTACATCGGCTCGCTTGACCAAGGAACCTCAAGTACCCGCTTCATGATCTTCGATGAGAGCGGCGCTCTGATCTCGCAACATCAGGTGGAGCATCGTCAGATCCTCCCGGCAGCAGGTTGGGTAGAACACGATGCAGATGAGATCTGGCAGCGTAGCCAAGAAGTGATCGTCGCAGCCCTTGAGAATGCCGGACTTGTGGGAAGAGATCTCGAGGCGATCGGCATCACCAATCAACGCGAGACCACGGTGCTCTGGAGTCGAAGCACGGGAAATCCGGTTTCGAACGCCATCGTCTGGCAAGACACTCGAACCACCTCCATCCTCAACGAACTTTCAGAGCATCAAAGAGAAGCACTCACCTCACGAAGCGGTCTGGCGATCGCCCCCTATTTTTCAGCGAGCAAGATGGCCTGGTTATTGCGCGAGTATCAGGGCAATAACAAGGATGACGTTAGCGACCTCATGGTGGGAACGATCGATTCCTGGTTGATCTACAAACTCACCGGCGGAAAAGTTCACGCAACCGACGTCACCAATGCATCACGAACCATGGTCATGAACCTTAAGACGCTCGATTGGGATGAAGAGCTACTCTCATTCTTCGATATCCCCCGCTCCATCCTTCCAACAATCAAGCCATCGATATCGATCTTCGGCATGACAGACCCAGCCGGTCCGTTCAAAGCCGAGGTCAAGATCGCAGGCGTTCTCGGCGATCAACAGGCAGCGATGGTGGGTCAAGTCTGTTTCGAGCGCGGAGATTCGAAGACCACCTATGGCACCGGGAACTTTGCGCTCCTCAACACCGGCGAAGAGATCGTTCAATCACGCCACGGGCTTCTCACCACCGTCTGTTACCAGTTCGAAGGCAAGCCTGCGATCTATGCGCTCGAAGGCTCGGTCGCCGTCACTGGCTCTGCAGTTCAATGGCTTCGGGATCAACTCGGAATCATCGAAACGGCGAGTGAGGTCGAATCGCTGGCATCATCTGTCGCTGACAATGGTGGTGTCTACTTCGTTCCAGCATTCTCAGGTCTCTTCGCTCCTTATTGGCGAAGTGATGCACGTGGGGCGATCGTGGGCCTGACTAGGGCTGCAACGAAAGCACATCTCGCTCGCGCCACCTTGGAAGCGATCTGCTACCAAACCCGTGATGTCCTCGATGCGATGGTCCAGGATTCCGGGACTGCGCTCAAAGAGATGCGAGTCGATGGCGGAATCACTGCCAACTCCCTCTGTATGCAGATGCAATCTGACATCATGCAGATCGAGGTATCTCGTCCAGTCATCAATGAGACGACTGCTCTTGGCGCATGCTTCGCAGCCGGTCTAGCCGTTGGCATTTGGCGTGATGTCGATGCACTCAAAGCCCAATGGAGAGAGAGCGCTAGGTGGCGACCTATGAAAGATTCACCTTTGGCGAGCGAGGGCTATCGCACCTGGAAGCGAGCGATCGAACGCACCCTTGATTGGCAGTGATCCAACTAGAGAGCGATCAACTCGATAAGGAGAGCATTCTCTGGCTCAAGTATCGGTGCCGTGATCCCCAACTGTTGAAGAACGTTTCCGTTGAGTTCGATTCCCTCAAACCATGGTGGCGCAGCATGACCCATCAATCTTGGCCTTCCTGCCGGGAAAATGGGAGCTACTCGATAGCGACGCTGAGGATCAAGTCCGCTGAATCGAAGATTTGCTGGATGTGAGGACGAAGAGGGCGTCAGCTGTGCATAGGTGAAGAGCGCTCTGGATCGATCCTCACTGACCACGCCGTAAAGATAAGCCGCCTCATCAGGGTGATCGATACGGACCATGGCACCTTGGTGCATCCAGGATCGATTCTCCTTATAGAAGATCGCCCAGGCTCGCAGGAGTCCGCGCTCTTCTGCTGTTGTTTCGGTGATATCCCATTCGATGCCAGAGTGTCCGAAGAGCGCTGTCGCTGCGCGCATAGAGAGTGGCGTCCTCCTCCCTGATTGATGACTGGGGTAAGGACCCACGTGGGTACCAAGGAGTTCGGGAGTGATGAATTGTGCGCTCCACCGCTGAATCGATTGCCTCGAGAGAGCATCATTGTTATCGCTCGTCCAGAACCGGTCTACGTGCTCGATCATTCCAAGGTCGATCCTCGCACCACCCGATGCACAGGATTCGATCTCAAGTCCAGGATGAGCGATCTTAAGCTGGTCAAAGAAGCGATAGATCGCGAATACCTGATCGCGATAACGGGCTCGACCTTCACTGCCGGCATCGACAAGAACTCGATTGTGGTCCCACTTGATGTAGGAGACTCCCACCTCAGAGATGACAGAGCTGATCTTCGCAAAGAGATAATCAAACGCTTCTGGATGAGCAAGATTGATGACCAATTCGTGTCGCCAGAGCGGAGGAGTCCTTTCCGATGAGGAGAGCACCCATTCCGGATGTGCTCGATAGAGATCAGAATCGGGATTGACCATCTCACCTTCGAACCAGAGACCGAATTCCATTCCCTTCGACCTGACGTAATCAGCGATGGGCTTCAATCCTTGCGGCCAGACATCTGCTGAGATCTTCCAATCCCCTAGACCGCTTCGATCATCTCGACGAGAGCCAAACCAACCGTCATCGAGAACGACGCGCTCGATTCCTACTTCTGCTGCTGCATCTACGATCCGCTTCACTCGCTCTTCACTGTGGTCGAAGTAGATCGCCTCCCACATGTTGAGCGTGAGTGGACGTGCACGCTTGGGGTGGTGTGCTCGAGCGCGTAGGGAGCGGTGGTAGTTGGCTGCAATGCCATCCAAACCTTCGGCGGAGTAATTCGCAACCAACGCCGGGGCTTGATATCGCTCGCCCCGCTTCAGGATCACTTCACCAGGGAAGAGAATCTCACTGGCGCCGATCCATTGCTCGCCTTCATAACTCTTCTCGATCTGATGCGTTGAATTTCCACTATGCGCAAGTGCCACCGACCACACGGCACCCGAGGAAAAGTTGGCGCCCTTCTCCAATGCAAGAGAGCCGATGGTGAAGTTGTGACCGCTCCTACCTTCCCTACTCTCTCGAGAGAAGGTCCCGACTTCGATAGCAGATCGTTGTGGCTGACGCTCATTCGACCATCGTCCAAAGAAATCCATTCTTTCGCTCGCTCGATCCGAGAGTGGAAGCCAGTAACGGAGTGCGTTGAGAGTGTAATCCTCACCGTGATTCGTCAAAGTGTTGATCCATCGCAGGATGCCATATCGATCGATTGAAATCTCTCCGGTGAGCTCCAAGGAAAGATGAGGATCTTTTGCAGTGAAGGTGAGGGTATCGGTTGAACTTGTCAAAGAGCTCACTTCGAACCTAGAGGACCAATCCTGTCCGCCACGATGCCCCTCGAGCATCGCACTTCCCAAGAATCCGCGAGAGTGCTCATGGAAGATTCCGGGCCATGGCTGTTGATCGAATTCACTATGGCCACGGGTGCGAGACCTCGCCGACCGTAGATCGTGAGCATCCTTGCTCGGATCGAATGAGAGCAGGCCACCCCAGTGGTGAATCACCAGCGCGGAGTCAATGACCTCTGCAATCAGTTGCATTCCACCACCCATGATGGAAATGACTGGAAAATCAGGGCTGGAAGCCATGAATGTAGAGTATCCCTCCTGATGATCACCAAGATCGAAGGCAAGGTATTTCGCAACGACCGCGCGATGGCGGACGGCCGAACCATTCGTTATTACGACACTCAAGGCCAGGAGCGCTCCGCGATCGATGCGCGGGAACGAGAAGAGCAGCCAGGGATCGGAGAGCTACGACTCGACCCGCTACTCAATGAATGGGTTGCAATGGCGGCGCATCGCCAAGGGCGAATCTTCCTTCCTCCGAAAGAACTCTGCCCTCTCTGTCCCACCAAACCAGGGCTCCTCAGTGAGATCCCCGAATCGGATTACGAAGTGGTCGTCTTCGACAATCGTTTCCCTTCGCTTCGGCCGCCCGATGGCAGCTGGGCGCTCCCTCATGAATTGAACCTTGAGACTCCCATCGTTGATGCTGCTGGAAAATGCGAGGTGGTCTGCTTCACCTCAGAGCATGCAACGGCATTCAAGGATCTCTCACTCGATCGCATCGCTACGCTCTTGACGGCATGGCGTGATCGAACGAGAGAGATTTCCAGGTTACCTTTCATCGAGCAGGTCTTCATCTTTGAGAATCGTGGTGAGGAGATCGGGGTCACCCTCTTCCATCCTCATGGACAGATCTATGCCTACTCCTACATCACTCCTCGAACCGAGAAGATGATTGGTGTCGCGAAGGCGCATAAGGATCGAACGGGTCGGATCCTGATGGATGACATCGTCGCTCGAGAATTACGTGATGAGGTCCGAATCGTCGCTCGCAACGAAGAATGGATCGCCTACGTTCCTTGGGCATCTCGTTATCCCTTTGAGATCCATCTCGCTCCGTTGCGCTCCGTTGCGGATCTCACGGAACTGGATGAGCGTCAATGCGCTCTCTTCCCGGCGATCGCAAAGGAGACGATGCAAAGACTCGATGGCGTCTTCGGGATCGAGATGGCATATATCGCAGCCTGGCATCAAGCTCCGGTGAAGACGGGTCGCGACCTCTTGCGACTTCACTGGCAGATCACCAGTGTCAGAAGGCAGCCAGGTAAGTTGAAGTATCTTGCTGGCTCTGAGTCAGCCATGGGCGCCTTCATCATGGATATGAAGCCGGAACAATCCGCGAAGCAACTTCGCGATGTGACCCTCACTGCGAAGTAAATGAAGCAAGTAAGAGCTTCCAGCCCTGGGCGCGTCAATCTCATCGGCGAACACATCGATTACAACGATGGTTGGGTACTGCCCTTCGCAATCAACGAACGCACGATGGTAACCATCGCCACGAGCGATGAGCCCTCAATTCGGATCCAATCGATACAACAGGATGGTGAGATCACCATCCCGCTCGCCAAACTCGATCCAACGCAGCGGCGAAATGACTGGAGTGATTACGTCGCAGGCACCATCTGGTCTCTCGGCGTAAAGAGTGGATTAACGATCACCGTCGATGGCCAGGTGCCACTCGGCGCTGGACTCTCCTCCTCTGCGGCACTCGAATGTGCAACAGCGTTCGCCCTCAATTACCTCTTCGATCTAGGACATGACCTGCCAACGCTGGCGCGAGCGGCACAACGAGCAGAGAATGAGTATGTCGGCATGCCCTGCGGAATCATGGATCAAGCGGTCTCCTTGATGGCGAAGCGCGGTCATGCACTCCTACTCGATTGCGTCGACCTCACAACGCGAAACATTCCCTTCGATCTCGCTCCACGAAAACTTGAGATCCTCGTGATCGACACCATGGCACACCATGAACTCACTGATGGTGGTTATGCTGAACGGAGAGAGACGTGTCATCGAGCGCTAAGGCAACTTGGATTCGCCTCCATGCGCGATCTCGACATCGACCAATTGGAGCTCTTCAAGAATTCACTCGATGAGGTCAGCTATCGACGGATAAGGCATGCAGTGACGGAGATCGCTCGGGTACATCAGACTGTCGAAGCGCTCTCTCGCGATGACTTCGAAGCTGTTGGTGCACTCCTTAATCAATCACATCAATCCTTGAGAGATGATTACGAAGTTTCATGCCCTGAACTCGATCTGGCAGTGACAACCTCGCTTCACGCTGGAGCTTTGGGAGCTCGTATGGTCGGTGGTGGTTTCGGTGGCAGCGCGATCGCTTTGATTGCGAAGGACCGCGTACAGGAGGCAGAGAACGCGATCGAAGCAGCTTTCGAAAGGGAAGGATTTGCGAAGCCGCGATTCTTCCTTGCGACCCCAGAAGATGGGTCTCGAATAGAGGATTAGCTCACAGGCGTTACGGAGATGACCTCAACGCCTTGAATTGCCCCCAGAACATCGAGCATGTCCTTCGGATCATTGCCCGGAACGGCAATCGTGATGTCATCGATACCGCGACCCTCTTCGCTGCTGAGGACGACGAGACCTCGAATGTCACCACCAGCAAATCCGATTGCGGAGGTCACAGCGCCAAGCGAACCAGGACGATCAGGTAGGGCTAGTCGGATTCGATAGAGCGCCATATGCGCATCATAGAGAGTGCTCCCCGAATTGGACTCGAACCAATAACCTGCCGGTTAACAGCCGGCTGCTCTGCCGATTGAGCTATCGGGGACTGCGCCGCGCAAACTCTAGGCTAAATCTCCCCGACCGCCAAATCACGAAGGCCTCGCCGTTCCTTCTCGAGGGTCATCAACTCCTGGAAGATCTCGTTGTAACTGCTCTCTTCCTCGATCGGGTTGATGCGTTGCAACTTTGACTTGATCTCTGCGATGGTTCGACCCAAAGCCAATTCGCGCAATCTCGCAAAGATACTCTCGACGTATCTCTCGGTGGTCTCTTTCGTGGTTCGAATCGGCTCACTCGAAAGTTCAGCGACGAAGGAATGTAATTCAGGGGCATCCTCAGCCGAGAGGGCGATGGGTTCGAGATCGCGTTGTCCATCGATGAAGATGCGCAATCGTTGATATGCCGGATGAGTGAATGCGTTCGATTCGATCTTGCGCCAATCACGGGTGTAGGCAGGGAGTTGCAATCGGATCTTGAGGACTTCACGCTCCAACGAGAGCTTCGGATCCTCTGGATCAGGACGCCAACTCTGACTTCGCTGTTCCACCGGAGCCGTTGAAACCTTGGAGCCTGACGACTTCACTGCCGACGTCACCTGATCCACTTCGATGCCAATCCAACGAGCAAGCGATCGCGCGTACTCAGGGCGAAGTGAGGTGTCACGAATCTTCGCGATCATCGGGGCGGTCTGTGCAAGAGCTGCGACGCGACCCTCGGGAAGATTGAGATCGAACTCCTTGAGTTTCGAACGAATCGCAAACTCGAAGAGTGGGATACGTCGAGCGATCAGGTCGCGAACCGCGCCATCACCATCTGCTTGGCGCAATTCACAAGGATCCATACCGCGAGGCTCTACAGCGACGAAAGTCTGTGCGACGAACTTCTGATCACTATCGAAGGCCTTGAGCGCTGCCTTCTGTCCCGCGGCATCACCATCGAAGGTGAAGATCACTTCACCGCGAAACGCATCGTCATCCATCAAGAGCCTTCGAAGGATTCGAATATGGTCATCACCGAAGGCGGTGCCACAGGTCGCTACCGCACTCTCGATCCCTGCTAGATGTGCGGCCATCACATCGGTATATCCCTCAACGATCACCGCCCTACGTGTCTTTGCGATCTCCTTCTTCGCCACATCGATTCCGTAGAGCAATTGGCTCTTCTTATAGATAGGAGTCTCCGGCGTGTTGAGGTACTTAGGTCCTGAATCCTGCTCGTCACTTGCAAGCTTTCGTGCGCCGAAACCGACGACCTCTCCCCCGAGGTCCTTGATCGGCCAGATCAGACGGTTACGAAAGCGATCGATGGGTCCACGTTGACCATCCTTGGTCAATCCTACGGTTGAGATCTCATGATCGGTGAACCCTTGTTGGATGAGATGTTTACGTAGACCATCCCATTCGTCCGGTGCGAAGCCGACTCCGAATCGAATCGCCGCTTCACGATCGAAGCCGCGCTTCTTCAAGAAGTCACGGGCATGTTCTGCGATTGGAAGTGAGAGATTCTCTTGGTAGAACTTCGCAGCTGCAGCGTTGGCTGCAATCAGGCGTGCTCGCTCACCTTGTGGCGTTCCACTCGAACGCCCTTCCTCATAACTGAGTTGATAGCCAAGTCGATCCGCCAACTTCTCGATCACTTCCGTGAAACTCAAATGCTCCATCTTCATCAAGAAGGTAATGACATCACCGCTCTCTTGACACCCGAAGCAGTGATAGAATCCGCGCGCCGGAGTGACATGAAACGATGGGGATTTCTCATCATGGAAAGGACAGAGACCTTTTCGTTGACCTCCACCAGCGCTTTTGAGTTGAACGTAGTCACCGATCACATCTTCGATTCGGGTCTGCTCACGAACGTGAGCAACATCGGTATCTCGAATCCGGCCAGCCATGGACTAATCCTCGACCTTCGGTTGCGTGATTCCTAGACGACTGGCCATTCGATATGCACCAAGGTCGGTGAACGAGGCTACTTGGTCGATGATGACTCGCAATCGTGCGCGTTCATCGTTTGCGTACTGCCACTCCTCAAGGAAGAAGGTCTCCAGCGTCTTCGGTGCGCCCTGATAGATGCGCTCGGTCAACTCCTTCAGGAAAGTTCGTTGCGCGGCATAGTGTCCTTGAGAGCTTTCGGCGTTGATGATGAAGAGGCTGGAGATCGACTTGAGGAAGGCGACCTCAATCTTCGAAGCACGGGGAATCACGAGATCCGCGTTGTAGCGCGTCAATCGCCCCTGACCGAACTTCTCGCGGGTCGCCATCTCTGCCGCCTTCGCGAACCGACCGATCAACTCAGACGTCAGATTCTTCAATCTCGATAGATCACCATGTGAGAGATCGAATTGGACTGGCCAAAGTGCCAGTGATCGCAGCGCTTGATGCGCAGCCTGGATCTCTTCGTCGCTGGCATCAGAGACGAAGTTCTCTTGTAGATGAGCCGCGATCTCCTCGCTGCGCTCTGCGATTTCACTCGCGACGATCTTGCCGGTGACGATGCCATCTTCAAGATCGTGCACGGAATATGCGATGTCATCAGACCAATCCATGATCTGGGCCTCGAGTGAGGTCTTTCCTTCAGGTATGGAAGCAGGTGTTGAAAATCGTACCCACTCGAAGATCGGCAGATCGTCATCATAGACACCGAACTTGCCCACTCCATCTTGCTTTGGCCAGGGATACTTCGTTGCGGCATCAAGCGAGGCTCTCGTGAGATTGACTCCGACGGATCGACCACTCTGATCACGTGTCTTGCTCTCCAATCGAGTGAGGATCCGAAAACTTTGAGCGTTACCCTCGAAACCCCCTGCACTCTGTGCAATCTCATCCAAAGCTCGCTCACCATTATGACCAAAGGGAGGATGACCTAGATCGTGAGCGAGACAGGCGGTATCCATCAGATCTGGATCGGTGCCGAGCGCACTTCCGATCTCACGTCCCACTTGTGCGCATTCCAATGAATGTGAGAGTCGAGTACGCGGAAAGTCATCGGCCCAAGGAACGGCTACTTGTGTCTTCGCTGCCAACCTTCGAAGTGCAAATGAATGGATAATCCTCGCGCGATCACGTGTGAACTCGCTCCGCTCCGGACGTTTCGATGGTTCGCCGATGAAGCGTTCCAGATCGGTCGCGCTATAACCCTCGATCATGGCAATATCCCATCGATTCGATCTTCATCGATCATGATTCCACGACGGCCAAGTGTCACATAGGCAAGATATGCCCCTGCTTCTCTCACAAGATATCTCAATGAGGAGTTATCGATGTTGGCAAGCCCCGAAGCAGTAGGTAGGCATTCCGCATTGATCCCTTGATCCTTCGCCATCGTCATGGCTCGAAGACAGTGGTAGGGATCGGTTGCGATCAATGCAGACTCTAGATTGAGCCCCTCCATCGCTGCGGTGTAGGCAAGAGTGCTTGAGTAGGTATCACGTCCTTGTGTAATGGCGATGATGCGTGATTTCGGTACACCTTTCGAGACCAGCCACGCCTTTCCGCTCTCTGCTTCCGTAGTTCGATCGCCGGGTGCGCCATCACCGACCGTGATGATTGCAGGTGCCAAGTTCGATTGATAGCCACGAAGTGCAGTCTTCAATCGTGCCTTGAGTACAGGTCCTGGTCTTCCATCGAACTGTGCTGCGCCGAGGACGACGATCACTTCACTCGAATGAGAAGCGATGTCGAAAGCCTCTTGTGAGAGATCGTACTCAGCTGCAAGATCACGACCCGTCCACCAGGTCTTTCCGAAGAAGTAGAGAGGGATGACCAAGGCGACGATCAACAAGAAGAGCGCCAAACGAAGGACGATACGAATCAAGAACATGTCATCCGCCTGAACCGCCATCATCGCTGGAGATTGAGACGAGATCTGCTTCTCGAACTTCTAGCGCATCATCGAGCCAGCCTTGTGGAAGTGAAACGGACCTGGCATGTGAGCGTCGTCCTCGAGGTGCATCACCGATCGCCTCTGGATAAGGCTGATCGACCAATTGATCGAGGAGAGATCGGAGTTCAGTAAGGGAAGAGACCATTCCGAATTGTGGTCGGAGTCCACCCTCAACACGAAAGCCCTTGAGATACCAAGCCATATGTTTTCTCAGGTCTCGACAGGCACGAAACTCATCCTCGAAGTACTCGGTGAGCAATTGCGCATGGCGCCATATCACTTCACTCACCTCTGCCAAGGTGGGAAGTGGACGAGCCTGCCCCCCAGTGAATGCGCGTACGAGATCGGCGAAGAGCCATGGCCTTCCAAGGCATCCGCGGCCGACAACGACTCCCGCGCATCCGGTCTCACGAACCATGCGAACTCCATCTTCGCCGGACCAGATATCCCCATTGCCTAGTACCGGAATTCCGTAAGGTCGCAGGTGTTCGACCAACTCCTTGATCTTCGACCAATCTGCTTCACCGTCGTAATACTGGGCAGCGGTTCGGGCATGGAGAGCAACCCAAGCAACGCCTGCTTCAGCTGCGATCTCTCCTGCAGTCAAGAATGTCTGATGTTTATCATCGATGCCAACGCGCATCTTGATCGTCACTGGGATACCAAAGGGGCGGGCGGCCTTCACGGCTGAGGTGACGATATCTTCAAAGAGTCTTCGTTTGTACGGTAACGCTGCGCCACCACCCTTACGCGTCACTTTCGGTACTGGACAACCGAAATTGAGATCGATGTGATCGGCAAGATCCTCGCGCCCGAGCATCTCCACAGCCTTCGCGAGCGAATCTGCTTCAGTTGCATAGAGCTGGATCGAACGCGGTGACTCACCCTTTCCAGGAATGATCATCCGCATCGTCTCTTCATTTCGTTCGATCAGTGCCCTTGCAGTCACCATCTCGGAGACGAAGAGTCCGGCGCCTTGTTCTCGACAGAGGGTGCGAAAGGCAGAGTTGGTGATACCGGCCATCGGCGCAAGAACGACAGGCGGGTCGATCGTCACTGCCCCTTCTGGAAAGCGACCGTTCTCGATCCGTAGCGTGAGTGGTCGGATCAACAGCCGAGAAGTTTCGGAGCTAGCCATGCCTCAACCTGGTCGATTCCGACCCTCTCTTGGCTCATGCTGTCGCGATCACGGATGGTGACTGCATGGTCCTCCAACGATTCGAAATCGATCGTTACGCAATATGGGGTTCCGATCTCATCTTGTCTGCGATACCGCCGTCCAATGGCTCCTGCATCATCGAATTCCACATTCCAATTCTTTCGAAGTGCCGAAGCGAGATCGCGAGCCTTCGGCGAAAGGTCTGCATTCCTTGAAAGCGGAAGGACTGCGACTTTGACTGGCGCCAGGCGCGGATCGAGACGCATCACTGCGCGCTTCTCCATCTCTCCCTTCGCATTCGGTGCCTCATCCTCGCTGAACGCATCCATCATGAAGGTCAATGTTCCGCGATCGACTCCGGCTGCAGGTTCGATGACATATGGAGTCCATCGTTCACCTTTATCTTGATCGAAATACGAGAGATCCTTACCGCTCTTCGCGCTATGCGCTTTGAGGTCGAAATCAGTTCTATTGGCGATTCCTTCGAGCTCGCCCCACTCCGTGCCTTGGAACTCGAACTTGTATTCGATATCGACAGTTCGCTTCGAGTAGTGCGAGAGCTTCTCCTTTGGATGTTCATAGAGACGAAGACGCTCTGGGTTGATCCCAAGATCGGTATACCAAGCGAGTCGAGTGTCGATCCAATATTGATGCCACTCTTCATCACTGCCCGGGGCTACGAAGAATTCCATCTCCATCTGCTCGAACTCTCGAGTCCTAAAGATGAAGTTTCCTGGAGTGATCTCGTTCCTGAAAGACTTGCCTATCTGGCCGATACCAAAGGGAGGCTTCTTGCGGGCGGTCGTCATCACATTTTCGAAGTTGATGAAGATCCCTTGCGCTGTTTCAGGTCGCATGTAGGCAAGACCGCTCTCATCTTCCACTGCTCCTAGGAAGGTCTTGAGGAGTCCCGAGAATTGACGTGGTGGTGTGAACTTTCCTTTGGTTCCACAATGCGGGCAACCAAGATCTTCGATCCCTGCCGGCTTCTTCCCATGTTTGGCCTCAAAGGCATCTTCAAGGTGGTCGGCACGAAATCGTTTGTGACACGAGGTGCACTCAGTCAATGGATCGGTGAAGGTCTCAACGTGTCCGGAAGCTTCCCAGACCTCTCTTGCCAAGATCACACAAGAGTCGATGCCGATCACATCCTCACGACCCGTGACCATCGAGCGCCACCATTGGCGTTTGACGTTGTTCTTGAGTTCCACACCGAGTGGACCGTAATCCCATGAGGCGCGAAGTCCGCCGTAGATCTCTGATGATGGGAAGACGAAACCTCTCCGCTTTGCGAGAGAGACGATTGTGTCGAGGCGATCGGCCATGTGTTTTCTCCGTCCGGCTGGCTGTCGGAAGGGCCATGGTGCTCAATCTGGCCCACTTCCCATGACTGGGAGGTGTGAGAATTTTACTTGCGTAACCGATGCTTATTCATCGGATTCGATATATCCACCAGGCTCGTCGATCGCCTGAGCAAGAATCGGTACTGCAATGAGTTTCACCTGATAGTTGGAGAGTGCTCGGCGATAAGAACCGATATTGCGCCACTGGGTGACCATCGCAATCAAACCTGGCTCATCGGTATTGCTACCGATTCGACCCGAGATGTAGCCCTCGCAGGCAGCGAGCGCTTGATGCGCCGCTTCGAGGCTGCCCAGGAAGGTTGTAACTGCCTCTTCCGATACCCGAAAGCGTGCGATGGCGAACATTGGGCAAGGCTAGAGGGTGCTTGAAGCTTAGGCTCTTGAAAATGGAAATCATTCTCATTATCTGCTACCCTCCTGCTATGAATATCGCTCTGGGACTCGCGGCGCTCACTGCTGCCGCAACCGCGCTAGGTGGCCTCCTGGCACTCAAATCGAAAGATCGCCTCCATCTCGTCCTAGGACTCTCGGCAGGTCTCCTCTTGGGCCTTGTCGCCTTCGAACTGTTACCTGAATCGTTCTCTCACGATGCAGGTGAATTCCTCAATGTTCCGATCACTGCGATCGCCTTGATCGGGGGATTTCTCACTCTTCACCTCTTTGAGAAGTTCTCAGGTGGGCATGAGCCGGTCGAATCGGAGTACGGAGCAGAACATCGTCACGCCACAACCGTTGCCGGAACGCTCGGAGCGCTTGCGATGGCAGGCCATGTGCTCATCGATGGAATCGCTCTCGGCGTCGCCTTCCAGGTCTCGAATGAGTTAGGGATCGCTGTCTTTGTCGCTGTTCTGGTTCACGCCTTTAGCGATGGACTCAACACCGTCTCACTTCTGATCAAGAGTGGGAACTGGACCAAGCGAGCCATAGCGCTCCTTGGAGTCGATGCGATCGCGCGTATCAGCGGTGCCGCGCTCGGATCAACACTGGTTCTCAATGAGGATTACATCGCCATCTATCTTGCGCTCTTCGCCGGAATCTTGATCTATCTCTCGACGTCACACATCTTGCCCGAGGCGCACTCGCACCATTCATCCAAGTGGACTCTGGTAACGACCGTCGCAGGCGTCTTGATCATGTGGGGGCTTGTGAGCCAGATCCACAGCTCAGATATCCATGCCCATGATCATGCAGATGATCATGCAGGCGAGAGCGCAGATCATCACGATTCAGACGTTCATCCGGATGAGGAAGATGGCCACGAGGACCACTCTCACGAGTGATTGATTAGCGAATAGCCTCAGCAATGCGCTTGCTTTGGGCCTCAGAATGCTCATGAGTGAGCGGAATGAAGATCTGGCCGATCAACCAACGAAGCGTTAGAGCAGTTCCAGCAGAATCAGAGGCGACCGCTGCAGCGAGGCCTTGATAGATCTTCGCCCAGATAGCGCCATCGTGCTTTGCCAAGGTCTGTGCGATGAGAGCAGGATCTTTAACTACCGCCATCTGAAGCGCGCCATGCGATGAGAGCTCGCGCGAGATGATTGCAAGACGCGCTGCCACTTCCCTCTCGCGCATTGCCAATTGCAGGATTCTCTCGAGTTCCATCTCGGCGACAGCAAGGAAGACTTCATTCTTATCGCGGAAATGATTGTAAAGAGAGGCGCGAGAGACTCGAGCACGATCGGCAATCTCGATCATGTTGGTTTGAGAGAGCCCCTTCTCTTCGATCAGAGAGAGAGCAGTCGTCAAGAGAGCGTTGCGGGTCTTGCGGTGGAGTGAATGTTGATATTGATAGGTCGTCGAGGTCGATTCCATAATGATTACGCCGCGTTGGTATCGAGGACTGTGAGCGTGGGGGCTTCAACTCGAACGATGGAGCTGCGCACCGACTCGATCACATCAGCGAGCGAAAGGTCGAGAGCGCTGCAGATGGCATTGAGCAATTCAGAAGATGCCTCTTTCTGACCTCGCTCGACTTCCGAGAGGTAACCGAGTGAGATCTTCGCCGCAGAGGCGACATCGCGAAGTGTCCGTCCTTGATCGACGCGAGCATCTCGAAGGGCAGAACCGATATGGGTGCGAAGCAACTCCATGATCCACCAACCCTTCTCTACTCTTTCAGCGTGAACTGAATCTACGAATCTGCCCTAAGGATACGGCTGAGCAGGGTCAGTGCGCCCGCTACCGCGCCGCTTCGAACGTGATCTCGGCCAATATCGCCCAGTTCCAAGAGTTGAGCAGCCTCTTCTGGCCCTGAAATCGCGATCCATACCGTTCCTGCCTCGATTCCATGGTGAGGTCCGGGACCAGCCACACCAGTGGTGGCGATAGACCAGGTAGATCCCATCTTGGTGCGAACCGCCCTTGCCATGGCAGTTGCGATCTCCTCCGAGACGACGCCATGGCGATCTATCAACGCACGTGGAATTCCCAAGAGCGCGACCTTCGATTCCGTCGCATAGGTCACCAAGCCACCTAGAAAAGAATGGGAAGAGCCAGGGTTATCGGTGATTGCCGTTGCGATGGCGCCACCCGTCACTGATTCGGCAACAGAGAGGCTTTCACCTCGCATGGCGAGGAGATCGAGGATTTCTTGAGCGATCATCGACGTCGTTCGATCGCTGCACGAAAGTATCCAAATCCCGAGTAGATCGTCAATGCAATCGCGAGACCAAGCAGGATATTGCGTGGCCAGTGAAGGATCTCTGGAAGCGGGAGGATGAAGAAACCGACCGAGAAATTCTGTATCAAAGTCTTGAGCTTGCCGACTCGATTGGCAGGTATGACGCCATCTTTCAAGAGCGAGATGCGAAGCAAGGTCACCGCGACCTCTCGACCCAAGATCACGATGGTGACCCAGATCGGAAGTAGGTCGAGATAGTTGAGTGAGATCAATGCTGTGGCAATCAGCGCCTTATCTGCGATCGGATCCCAAAACTCACCGAAATCAGTGATCTGATTGCTCGAACGCGCCAGACGACCATCGATGACATCGGTCATTGCAACGATGAAGAAGAGAGACCAGGCCAGGATTCGAAGTCGATCATTCTCGCCCCCCTCAGCAAGGAGCGCCCAGGCACAGAAAGGCAACGCAAGGATACGAACGATGGTGAGAACGTTGGGGAGATTGAAGATGACGCGTCGAGCGATCTCATCTCGCTCAACAGGTTGATCGTTCATCAGAGGCCATTTCCCACAGGGCGCGCCACCAGATCTGCTCCATCGCTGGCTATGAACACACACTCAAGATACTGCCCTACCGCAAAAACGTGAGCAGGAAGATCGCGAGAGAGTTCCACGTAGGTCACGCCATCCACTTCAGGCCCTTGATGCGCCGCCCTTCCTTCTACGATATCGCCCTCGATACTTTCGATAAGGACCCTTCCCGCTTCCCCAATTCGCGCTTCTGCGCGCTGATTGACCACTTCTTCCGCGACCGAACTTGCAATACGAAACCTCTCTTCGATCAAGGCAGGGTCGACCTTGCCAGAGTGCTTCTCAGCTTCGGTTCCGTCTTCATCGCTGTAAGGGAAGACTCCGATCGCATCGAGTCGCGATGCCGAGATGAAATCGAGGAGCTCTTGGAATTCGCTCTCACTCTCGCCAGGAAAACCCACGATGAAGTTCGATCGGATTCCAGCCTCGGGAGCAAGGGCTCTCACTTGTGTGAGTAAGTGGAGGAATTTTTCGCTATCACCGAAACGTCGCATCCGCCGAAGCAGGGACCCACTGGCATGTTGGAAGGAGATATCGAAATAGGGCACGACCTTCTCTGTTGCGATCATTGCTTGTAGGAGTGAGGGGCGAATCTCCGCCGGCTGTAGATAAGAGAGTCGGATTCGTTCGATTCCTTCGATTGCCGCGAGGTCAGGCAGTAGTCGCTCCAGTAGACGTAAGTCTCCAAGATCTTTCCCATAGGAGGTGGTGTTCTCACTGACGAGGAAGATCTCGCTCACACCCTCATCTGCTAACCACTGCGCTTCACCCAGGATCTCATCCGGAGTGCGAGAGAGGAATGAACCTCGAAAACTTGGGATGGCACAGAAGGAACATCTTCGATCACAACCCGATGCGATCTTTAGCGACGCCATCGGTGCGTTGTCGAGACGGCGGCGATAGAGACGTGCGCCTTGTCCGTTCTTTGCCGATCCATCGAGGGAATCTGAACTACCTTGAATCTCACGTCGTTTCGCAGGCGCGATCGGAAGAAGCTTGCGTCGATCTTGAGGACTGTGAACCGGAAGCGATTCCCCCGAAAGGATGCGCCCCAATCGTTCTGAGATGTCGCGGTAGGAATCAAAACCTAGGATTCCGTCTGCTTCAGGGAGCGCTTTAGCGAGTTCATCACCGTATCGCTCAGCCATGCAACCGACAGCTACGACAGCGCGGACCTGCCCATCCGATTTGAGCTGGTGAGCCTGCAAGAGCGTATCAATCGAGTCCTTTTTCGCACTCTCAATGAAGCCGCAGGTATTGATGAGCGCGATATCTGCGCCAGCGGCATCATCGGTGAGGATCCAGCCATCTGCCGCAAGGCGACCTGCGAGTTCCTCTGAATCCACGTCGTTACGCGCACAGCCCAACGTGACGAGTGAGACGGTGCGTTGATTGCCGCGAAGTGAATTCTGATCAAGGGCGGACACCCGCCCTATTTAACCAGTTACCTAACCAGCAGAGTTGGTACCTGGCGTGAATTGAAGGCGAGTTACCTCACCAATCTTGCCAGAAGTCCCTAGATCTTGACCGTTATAGGTGATTGCGATAGCGCCAGCATTTCCAATCACCAATTGAATCAATTGATTGTCGAAGAATTCTTGACTCTGACCTTCACGGATCTTGCCCTCGAACTTGGTGACGCCATCTGCCCCGCTCACTTTGACCCACGAGAGGGAATCGATTCCAGAGAGCTTGATCGTCACGCCCTTCGAAGCTGATGCAACGGCCGGAGCCTCATCATCTGATCCAAGGACATCTTCAGCTACCGAGACGATGGCGCTTCGAGAATCTGATGAGAAGATATTGGGGATGACTTGAAAGCCCGCGACTGCGACGACAATGATGGAGGCCGCCATCCCAAAGACCTTCCATGATGGCTTCGACTCTTCAACGTTCGCAGTGACATTCGTTTCTGCGAGCAGCGCCTGCATCGAAATCTCTTCGTCGATGACATGGGCATCGAACTCATTGATCAACTTCTCGACATCCATGCCATAGAGGCGTGCCAGGGTTCGAATATGTCCCTTGGCGTAGGTGTTCCCACCTGAAGTCTCATATCGGTTGTTCTCGATATCTTGGATGATCCGCTCTCGCACCCGCATGCGCTCTGCGACATCGTGAAGCGAGAAGCCGCGCTCGATACGAGCCGCTTTGAGTTGTTCACCGATGGACATGCGATTGAGCTTTCTAAGAATTCGTACCCGGGGAAGGAATTACTAGGAGAACGGTAAGGCATCGAAGATGCTCACGACAAGGTCAGATTCTTCTCGCGGGATGCTTGCGGAGTGAGAATCGGGGTGAATTTAGCCCCGGAGTACCTCGATGACACTCGGTAGTTCCTCAGGTTTGACCAAAACGACGCGAGCCTTGGAGCCTTCCGACGGGCCGACGATGCCTCGACTCTCCATCAGATCCATCAACCGTCCAGCCTTTGCGAATCCAATCCGAAGTTTTCGCTGCAACATCGAGGTAGAACCGAATTGGGTTCCGACCACCAGTTCAACAGCAGCAAGAAGATCCTCCAGATCGTCGCCGATCTCTTCATCTACGACCTTCTTCGATTGGGCAATCGTCAACACATCATCGCGATATGACGGTGACTTCTCCCCTTTGACGTGTGAGACGACCGCCTCGATCTCGCGCTCAGAGACATATGCGCCTTGGATGCGAACTGGCTTGCTCGCTCCCATGGGCAAGAAGAGACCATCACCTTGACCTACCAATTTCTCTGCGCCCGGCGTATCCAAGATGACGCGAGAGTCAGCCAAGCTCGATGTTGCGAAGGAGAGTCGTGATGGCACATTCGCCTTGATCAATCCAGTGACGATATCGACGCTTGGCCGTTGGGTTGCGATGACGAGATGGATACCAGCTGCGCGTGCCAACTGCGTGATACGGACGATTGAATCCTCGACATCCTTTGCAGCGACCATCATCAAGTCTGCCAATTCATCGACGATGACGAGGAGATAGGGGTACGGCTCGAGCGCTCGTTCTGCACCCTCTTTCGCAGCGAGCTTTCCACTTCGCACTGCCTTATTGAAATCCTCGATATGACGGAAACCGTAGTTGGAGAGATCGTCGTAGCGCATATCCATCTCTCGAACCACCCAGGAGAGCGAATCCGCGGCCTTCTTTGGATTTGTGATGATCGGTGTGATCAGATGCGGGATTCCTTCGTACGAGTTGAGTTCGACTCGCTTTGGATCGATCAAGATCATTCGAACATCGTTCGGTGTTGCCCGCATCAGGATCGAGGTGACCAAGGAATTGATCATCGAAGACTTGCCAGCTCCCGTCGCTCCAGCAACGAGTAGGTGTGGCATCTTCGCGAGGTTCGCGCAGATGAAATTGCCCTCTACATCCTTGCCCAACGCCACCAACATCGGGTGATGGTCGTTACCTGCAACGGAAGAGCGCAAGACATCGCCGAGCGCGACGATCTCGCGATCGGTATTCGGAATCTCAATACCTACCGCTGATTTCCCCGGGATGGGCGAGAGGATTCGAACATCAGGGCTCGCAACTGCATAGGCGATGTTCTTCGCAAGGGCTGTGATCGCCTCAACCTTCACTCCTTGACCGAGTTCGATCTCATAACGAGTGACCGTTGGTCCACGCATGAATCCAGTCACTTCACAATCGATACCGAATTGTGTGAAGACTTCCCGAAGTGAGGCAACGACATCATCGTTTGCCTTGCTCTTCGATTTGCTCGGAGGGCCTTGCCTCAAAAGATCGGGACTTGGTAACTGGTAGTCATCCTCTGGCGTGAGGACGAGTTGGACAGGTCGACTCTTCTCACGTGGAGCTGGCTCCGGAACGAAACTCTCCGGGAGTTCTACCTCTTGGGTGAACTCGTCATCGAAACTCTCTTCATCGATCTCTTCATCATCTGCGAAGTCGTGCGCTAGATCTTGAACCAGAGGGGTCTCAAAGGGAGGCGTATCGCTGATCTCGAAATCATCGCTTCTTCCCCGCACCTCTTGAACCTTGTCTTTCGTTCCCAAGACGAAACCCTTGATCCATCCCCAGACCCTAGAAACGGGAGTTCCGGTGATGATCAAGATCGCAAAGAAGAAGACCAGGATCAAGATCGGGTAAGCGAGTATCGGAGTGACCAAAGAGATGAGTGGTGTTGCGATCAGGTGACCGATCCAACCGCCACCATCTTGGATCGCACTCTTTCCGGTGCCGATGGAGCCGTTGATCAGATGCATCAGGCCCGTCGAGGAGATCAGAAGGAGGAATGATCCGAAGATCACTCGCGGATTGATCTTCTCCCCTGCTGCTGTCTTGAAGAGTGTGATTGAGAGATAAGCGAAGACTATGGGTGTGAATACTGCGATGCGGCCAAAGATTCCAAAGAAGAAGTCATGGAGCAATCGACCGAAGGCATTATCCAATTGCCACCAAGTCGTAGCTATCGCAAGGAGCGTGACGATGAAGAGCAGGAGCGCGAAGCCATCCCGTTGATGAGCAACATCCATGTCCTTGGCAGAACGCGAGATGACACGAATGGCGCTGCCCAATGTCTTTGCGACCGCCCGCCAGGTGGCACGGATTCCAGCACCTATCGCAGGCAGCAAGCGAGACTTACTGCGCTGACTTCTCGTCGAACTCTTCTTCTTAGCCATCGCGGGTTACCCTAAATCAGGACAATATGGACGAGGGCAAGGCGCGCCGTCAGACCTCGATCACAACTGGAACGATCATCGGACGCCTGCGATGTTCTGCGCCGACCCAATTTCCAACGGTCTTTCGCACAACCTGAGAAAGTTGATGCGTTCCATTCATTCCTTCATTGACTGCCTTACCAAGCGCCGCTTCGATTCGCCCCGTCACTTCGTTGAAGAGAGCTTGATCTTCGGTGAAGCCACGTGCATGGATATCCGGTCCAGCGACGATCCGACCATTTTGTGAATCGATCACGACAATGACGGAGATGAATCCTTCTTCGCCAAGGATCCTTCGATCCTTGAGTGAAGCTTCTGTGATCTCACCGATGGTTTGACCATCGACATAGACATAACCGCATGGCAGGGCACCGGTGACTTTTGCTTTTCCATCGACGAGATCGACGACAACACCGTTTTCGATCACCATCGCCTTTTTGTACTCGAGGCCACACTTGATGGCGAGGTCGGCGTTGGACCTCATATGTCGCCACTCACCATGGACCGGAACGACGTGTCGCGGTTTGACGATGTTGTAGCAATACATCAACTCACCTGCTGCAGAGTGGCCGGAGACGTGGACCAAGGCATTCCCTTTATGGACCACTTTCGCACCAAAACGCGTCAGTTCGTTGATCACGCGATAGACCGAGTTTTCATTTCCAGGAATCAACGATGAGGCGAAGATGACGGTATCGCCCTGACCGACTTTGATCTGATGGTCACCATTGGCCATTCGCGAGAGTGCAGCGAGCGGCTCGCCCTGTGAACCTGTGCAGATCAGGACCACATTCTCGCCATGATCCTCGAGCTCGCGTTCGTCGATCAAGGTGTTCGGCGGAATGTGCAAGAAACCAAGATCATCGGCGATCCCCATGTTCTTGACCATCGAGCGACCGATGAAGACGACCTTACGACCATGGGTGGCGGCGATATCGATCACTTGTTGTATGCGATGCACATGCGATGCGAAGGAGGCGACGATGACACGCTTTGAGGTACCGGAGATGACACGATCGAGGACCGGCATGATCTCTCGTTCTGATGTGGTGAAACCTGGGATGTCAGCATTGGTGGAGTCAGTAAAGAAGATGTCGACGCCTTCTTCTCCTAATCGAGCAAAGGTCTGCAGGTCGGTGGTGCGACCATCGAGTGGAAGCTGATCCATCTTGAAATCACCGGTGTGAAGGATCAAACCTGCTGGCGTCCTCACTGCAACGGCGAGCGCATCAGGAATGGAGTGATTGACTGCGACATATTCGAGGTCAAATACGCCAACTCTCTCCCGCATTCCCTCTTTGACGATTCGAAGGTTCGCTTTGATGCGACGCTCCTTCAACTTAGATTCGGCAAATGCGATGGTTAACTTCGAGCCGATCACTTCGATATCACTACGCTCTTTGAGGAAATATGGAAGCGCTCCGATATGATCCTCATGGCCGTGGGTGAGGAAGATCGCCCTCACATCGCCAAGTCGGTGTCTGATAGCTGACCAGTCCGGGAGGATGAGATCGATGCCAGGTTGATTCTCTTCCGGGAAGAGAACGCCACAATCGATGATGAGGATCTCGCCCTTGTATTCCAGGGCCGCCATGTTCCTGCCGACTTCGCCGAGTCCACCGAATGCTATGAATCTCAAACCACCGTCGATGAGCTTGGGCGGAACGCCAAGATTGGGATGCGGATGATTCATGAACTCAAAAGCACTTAGAGAGAAAGTCCACCGGCACGCAGATCTTGGCGAAGTGTTTCGATCTGTTCCGGCGTTGCATCAACGAGTGGGAGGCGGACCTTCCCTCCTGGAAGGCCAAGGAGTGAGAGCGCTGCTTTGGTGAGGATCGCACCTTGGGTGCGGAAGGTCCCAGAATAGATGGGAAGCAGTTGATGATGGATCTCTTGAGCTTTCCTTACATCTCCCGAGAACCAGGAATCGATCATGGTGCGAAGTTGCGCACCAACTGTGTGGCCACAGACAGAAACTACGCCAACGCCACCAATGGAAAGGAACATCAGGTTGAGGATGTCATCTCCGGAGTAGACCGGGATACCACTACGTTGGATCACCCATGATGTCGACGCAAGATCACCCTTCGCATCTTTGAGGGCGACGATCTTCGGATTCTCAGCAAGTCGAACGATGGTCTCGGTTTCAATGGCAACTCCGGTTCTACCTGGGATGTCATAGAGCATCACCGGAAGATCAGTAGCGCCAGCCATCGCGGTGAAGTGAGCGAAGATTCCAGCTTGCGGTGGCTTGTTGTAATAGGGCGTCACCACCAAGAGTCCATCTGCTCCGGCGTTCGCTGCCATCTGCGCCTGCTCGATCGAATGTGAAGTTTCGTTGTTGCCAGCACCCGCGACGACTTTGAGTCGACCACCAGTTGCAGATTTCACGCGCTTGATGATCTCGATCTTCTCGTCATCACTCGTGGTGGGAGCTTCGCCAGTGGTTCCATTGACCACAATTCCGTCGTGACCACTCTTCTCTAGATGGACGGCGAGTCTCTCAACTCCCTCCCAGTCGATGGAGAGGTCAGAATTGAAAGGCGTCACCATCGCGGTCAAAAGTCGACCGAAAGGAGGAGTGATATCGAAAGGCGCGCTCACAGGAAGAAGGCTACTACTTACCTGCTCTGAGGCGATTAGGGAGCTACTCGTCCAGACTTCTCAAAGGCTTGATAGGTCAAAGGCATCAATTGGGCGAAGTGGGCTTCCATCTTCTCTGCAACCATCTCGATCTCGCGCTGCGGATAGCTAGGAAAGTGAGACCCCTCGCGAGCAGTCCGGAGTGACAGGAAGTTCATCAGGGCGCGAGCATTCATCGTTACATACATCGAGGAGTAGAGGCCGACAGGAAGAACTGCACGCGCAACTTCTCGCGCAATCCCAGCGGCGAGCATCTCTTGATAGTTCTTATATGCCTGAAGGTAACTCTCCTTCATCGCTTTGACGACGACTTCAAATTGCTCAGCCGTTCCATCGATGAATTCATACGCTCCAGTCTTACCGATCTGCACCAACTTACGATCCTTGTTAGGCACGTAGAAGACGGGCCGTAATTCACGGTATCGACCGCTCTCCTCGTTATAGGAAGCGATGCGATGGCGCATGAATTCGCGGAAGACGAAGATCGGAGCTGAGATGAAGAAGGTCATCGAGGTGTGCTCAAAGGGTGAACCATGTCGTTCCCGAGCGAGGTAGTTGATCAATCCAGCCGAGCGTGAAGGATCCGAGTTGATCTCTTCCAAAGAATTCTCGCCAGCAGTCGAGACTCGTGCAGCCCAGATGACATCAGCATCATTGGCGCTTGCTTTGACTAATTCGACGGTCACATCGTCACGAAAGACGATTTCGTGTTCTGATTCGGTCACGGCGCGAAGATACCCAACGCCCCTTCGAGAGCGGCTGTAAGGCAGAATCTCCGCGTGTCCTCCAAGGTCCTACGTGCATCGATGGCAGTTGCCTTTCCGGTGGGACTCTACGGATCGGCTTTTGGTGCGGCTGCGATCAGTGCCGGTCTTGATATCTGGCAGACCATCGCGCTCTCATCGCTGCTCTTCTCTGGTGCATCACAGTTCGCTATCGCTGGCGTGATCAGTGGTGGTGGAAGCGTTCTCGCCTCGATCTTGGCAGGAGTCCTACTTGGTGTGCGCAATGGTTTCTACGCACTTCGTATGGCGCCTCTCTTGCAAACCTCTGGATTGAAGCGTCTCATTGCTGCACATGTGACGATCGATGAAGCAACGGCCGTCGCTCTCGCTCAAGATCAGAACAACCTTGCAGAAGTGAAAAAGGGGTTTTGGTACACCGGAATCGGCGTCTTCGCCTTCTGGAATCTCTTCACGCTCATCGGAGCACTCAGCGCTTCACTCCTCGAAGATCCCTCAAAATGGGGACTAGATAGCGCCGTGCCTGCTGCATTTCTTGCTCTCCTTTGGCCACAACTAACGTCAAAGAGACTGCGCATCATCGCGATCCTTGCAATGCTCAGCGCACTCCTTCTCTCTCCCTTGTTGCCTGCGGGAGTTCCCATCATCTCTGTCGTTCTCATCGCGCTCATTGCTGGGTGGCGCGGATGACGAGCAATGGAGTTTGGATCGTCATTCTGGTCTCCAGTGCAGCAATGCTCCTTATGAGACTCTTCGGATATCTCTTACCTCCCGAGGTGATCAGCCGGCCACGCATCTTGCGCATCACTGCTTTGATTCCAGTTGTGCTCTTAGCTGCATTGGTAAGCGTTCAAACCCTGACCGTTGATGGTGCGCTTACGATTGACCACAGAGCAGCCGGGTTGATTGCTGGAGCGATCGCGCTCTATTTCAAACGAAGCTTCTTGACCGTGATGGCATCCGCAGGGTTTGTCGGCGCCTTGCTATACAACTTCCTTTAAGTCTTTGGCGGCTCTTACTGCCGCGTTGGGAAGAGAAGGTTCTCAAGACCATAGGTAAGGCCTGGGCGCTCAGCCACTTTTCGAATTCCCAGGAGAACGCCTGGCATGAAACTCTTGCGATCCAAAGAGTCGTGCCGGATGGTGAGGGTCTCCCCTGTCGTTCCAAAGATCACTTCTTGATGAGCAAGATAACCCTCTGCGCGAATGGAATGAACCGGTACGCCTGAGATCAGTGCGCCTCGTGCTCCGGCTTCAGAGCTCTCCGTTGCATCGGGCATTGCACCCTGTCCAGCAGCTTTGCGCGCTCCACCTATGAGTTCAGCTGTACGCCTCGCAGTACCGCTCGGTGCATCAACTTTGCGTGGGTGATGAAGTTCGATGATCTCACTCGATTCAAAATACGGTGCCGCCATCTCAGAGAATCGCATCATCAAGACCGCTCCGAGTCCAAAGTTGGGAGCAATTAAGACTGAAGCCTTGCCTCGACCTAGAAGCGAACGAACCTTCGCCAAACGAGCTTCATCGAATCCTGTGGTTCCAACAACGGCATGGATGTTGTGAGAGATCAAGAACTCAAGGTTCTTCATCACGGAATCAGGAATGGTGAAATCGACGACGACTTCTACCTTCTTCTCAACGAGAATCTCAAGGTCATCGCCAAGGTCTAATTCGGCGACCAATTCCATATCTGGAGCATCTACGACGGCCCGACAGACTTCGCTACCCATTCGACCTTTTGCACCAAGGACACCTACACGAATCATCGCCGGCTCTCCTCTTTGACTCTAGATCAACTTCTCGAATTGCTTCGTTGAAGTGAATGGACCAACGATGGCAAGGGTAGGGCTTTGAGCGAGGAGCTCGCCAGCGACATCAGCAATCGCAGCGCTATCGACCGCTTCGATCCGCTCCAAGATCTCGTCGAAGCTCATCACCTGGCCATAGACCAGTTCACTCTTGCCGATTCGACTCATCCGCGAGCCAGTATCTTCTTGGGAAAGAACCAATGAGCCACGAACTGCACCCTTTGCACGGATCAACTCTTCACTTTCAAGACCTTGAGCGGCTACATCACCAACGACTCCTTGGATCACGCGAACGACTTCCTTCGCGCTCTGCGGAGCAGTTCCGGCATAGAAGCCGAGATGTCCGGTTCCGGAGAATTGTTGGGCGTAGGCATAGACCGAATAAGCAAGACCACGTTTCTCGCGAACCTCTTGGAAGAGACGTGATGACATTCCACCACCCAAAGCCGCGGAGAGCACTCCGACGGCGAATCGCCTTGGGTCATCTCTGTCGACTGCAGGCAGGCCCAGGAAGAGATGAGCTTGCTCTGTCTTGCGATTAAGAAGACCTACTCGCCCACCGAGTGGCCGGAAGGCATCGCTCCTTCGAATCTCAGGTGCGCTTGAACGATCGAGGAAACCATCGCGTGAGAGCGCTTCTTCGATAAGGGCTACCACTTTGCGATGCTTGAAATTGCCAGAGACCGAGACCACGATCTGATCTGGGCGATACCGGCTCTTGTAGTAATCGAAGATCGCATCCCGTTTGATCGATTTGATCGTCTTCTCACTTCCGAGAATCGAACGAGAGAGTGGATGTTTGGAATAGAAATCTTCTGCAAAGACCTCATGGACGAGATCGCTTGGATCGTCATCTCGCATCGAAATCTCTTCCAGGACCACTTTCCGTTCTGCGTCGACATCCTCTGGCCTGCAGAGTGAGGATGTGATCAACTCAGAGATGACATCGATGGCGAGTGGAAGATCGGAGTCGATCACACGCGCATAAAAACAGGTGTACTCCTTCGTCGTGAAGGCATTCATCTCTCCACCGACAGCCTCGATCGAAGAGGAGATCTCAAGTGCTGAGCGACGCTTCGTGCCCTTGAAGAGAAGGTGCTCCAAGAAGTGCGAAGCTCCGGCGCTTCGCGCATCCTCATCTCTAGAGCCAACATTGACCCAGATTCCGAAGGATGCGCTACGCACACCAGGAACCGTCTCAGTGACGATCCTCAATCCGCTAGGAAGGACCGTCCGACGAAGCGACATCAGTGAATGATTACTACTTCTCAGAATCTGATTTGGAATCAGCTGGAAGATTCGCAGGAACGAGCGAGAGCTTGCCCTTCGGATCGATCTCAGCGATCTCAACTTCGACCTTATCGCCGACGTTCATCACATCTTCGATATTTTCGATGCGCTTACCGCCATGCATCTTGCGAATCTGCGAGACGTGCAGCAGTCCATCCTTACCAGGAACGAGATTGACGAAGGCGCCGAACGCAGCGAGCTTCACGACGGTACCGGTGTACTTCTCGCCGACCTGCGGGACGACTGGATTTGCAATCGCAGTGATCATCGCCTTCGCAGCATCTGCTGCAGTTCCATTGGTCGCACCGATGTAGACCGTTCCATCATCTTCGATGGTGATCTCAGCTCCGGTCTCATCTTGGATCTGATTGATCATCTTGCCCTTTGGACCGATGATCGCACCGATCATGTCCTCTGGGACCTTGACCGAGATGATGCGTGGCGCAAGTGGATTCATCTCATCTGGACGATCGATCGCCTCTGCCATCACATCGAGGATACGAAGACGTGCTTCACGTGCTTGTGTGAGCGCACCAGCAAGAACGCTGGCTGGGATTCCATCGAGCTTCGTATCAAGCTGTAGCGCGGTGACGAATTCACTCGTACCGGCGACCTTGAAGTCCATATCTCCGAAGGCATCTTCGGCGCCGAGGATGTCCGTGAGCGCAACGTATTCTGTCTTGCCATCGACCTCATCAGAGATGAGTCCCATCGCGATACCCGCAACAGGGGCCTTGAGGGGCACACCTGCGTTGAGAAGTGAGAGTGTCGACGCGCAGACCGAGCCCATCGATGTCGAACCATTGGAACCGAGTGCTTCGGATACCTGACGGATCGCATAAGGGAACTCTTCACGCTTTGGAAGGACTGGGACCAGCGCACGCTCTGCGAGCGCACCATGACCGATCTCTCGACGCTTTGGCGAACCAACGCGACCAGTCTCACCTGTGGAATATGGCGGGAAGTTGTAGTTATGCATATAACGCTTCGTAGTCTCAGGACTCAAAGTGTCGAGCTGCTGCTCCATCTTGAGCATATTGAGGGTGGTGATACCAAGGATCTGAGTCTCACCGCGCTCGAAGAGTGCCGAACCATGGACTCGAGGAACGACTTCGACTTCAGCAGAGAGTGGACGAATGTCCTTGAGTCCTCGGCCATCGATACGAACCTTGTCACGGAGCACTCGCTGACGTACCAACTTCTTGGTGACGGAGCGAAGCGCTGCGGAGATCTCCTTCTCGCGTCCTTCGAACTGCGCTGCGAGTTCCTCTGTCGCTGCTGCATTGATCGCGCTGAGTTCCTCTTCGCGCTCTTGCTTTCCAGCGATGGTGAGAGCCTTTGCAAGCTTCTCTTTCGCAGACTTCTCAACCGCTGCATAGACGTCATCTTGATAATCCAAGAAGACTGGGAACTCTGCTGTCGGTTTCGCAGCGACCTTTGCGAGTTCGATCTGTGCTTCACACATGATGCGAATGAACTTCTTCGCTGCATCAAGTCCTTCAGCCACGATCTCTTCAGTTGGAGCGGTCTGTCCGCCCTTGATCAATTCGATGGTGTTGTCGGTCGCTTCTGCCTCAACCATCATGATGGCGACATCATCACCAGCAATACGTCCGGCAACGACCATGTCAAAGACTGCTTCCTTGACCTGGGTGTGATCTGGGAAGGCGACCCATTGGCCCTCGATCAGAGCGACGCGAACGCCACCGACCGGGCCGGCATAAGGCAGGCCTGCTAGCTGAGTAGACATTGATGCTGCGTTGATCGCGACCACGTCATACATATGTTCTGGATTGAGCGCCATCACAGTGACGACGATCTGTACTTCATTACGAAGTCCTTTGACGAACGATGGTCGCAATGGGCGGTCGATGAGACGACAAGTGAGGATTGCATCCTCGCTTGGACGACCTTCACGACGGAAGAACGAACCTGGAATTCGCCCTGCTGCATACATGCGTTCTTCGACATCAACGGTCAATGGGAAGAAATCGAATGATTCTCGTGGTGCCTTGGATGCGGTTGTCGCAGAGAGGAGCATGGTGTCATCATCGAGATAGACGACTGTGCTTCCTGATGCTTGCGCTGCGAGACGACCGGTTTCGAACCTGATCTCGCGCTTTCCGAACTTTCCGTTGTCGATGACTGCTACTGATGAATGTACTTCTTTACCCACAGATGGGTCTCCTTAATGGTTCTTACCCCATCACTATCGATGGGTTTGATTGATCTGATCCCAGCCGTCAATCACGCACTCGACATCCGGTCGACTGCGATATGGCTGATGCGGATCGCGCAAGAGGCGCTCAGAAGATGGATCTTCGATCGAAGCGCACGGATTCGTTTCCGTGAGCCACTACCGAGGACCAAAATCCCAAGGACACAGTTGCCCGAAGTGCTACAGCCAACGAAGGCTGATGTTATGAAGTTGTATCGATCGCCTCTTTAGCGACGGATACCTAACTTGTCGATGATCGCACGGTAACGCTCGATATCGACCTTTGCCAGGTACTGGAGGATGCGGCGACGCTTTCCAACGAGAAGGAGTAGACCACGACGGTTGTGGTGATCGTTCTTGTTCGTCTTCAAGTGCTCCGTGATTTGTTCAATCCTCTTGGAGAGAAGCGCGATCTGCGCCTCTGGACTTCCGGAATCCGATGCAGAAGCACCAAACTTGGAGATGAGTTCTTTCTTCTCTGCTGCGGTCAAGGCCATGACTGACTCCTTCTTACATCGGGGGGCGAGGGACTTCGGTCTGAATCACGAAGTCACCGGATTTTCTCGCTTGACCTCACGCTTGGCTCGAGTTTGCGAGCCCCTCGCGAGGACCCCTAAGGCTACCAGCGAGGGTCTTACCTACTGAAATCGGTCAACTTTCGAGCTTCGTCGACATCGATCCTCATCTGAACCAAGAGCTCATCGAGAGAAGCGAAGGCAACGGTGTCTCGAAGGCGAAAACCGAACTCAACGCGGGCCATCTCGCCATAGAGATCGAGGGTCGGATCATCGACATCAATGGCAAAGGCTTCAACTTGAACAGCTCGTTCCCCGGGGAAGTGAGGGTTGCGTCCTACCGAGATCGCTGCCTGCCAACGGCGAGTGTCGACCGATAACCATCCGGCGTAGATGCCATCGCGTGGGATCGTCGCCTTCGCGTCGTAGCCGATATTCGCAGTCGGGTATCCGATCTCACGACCCCGCTTCTCGCCATGGATCACCTCACCGACAACTTGATGGGGTCGAGTCAAGAGTTCATTCGCCGAGACGACTTTGCCTTCCTTGATCAATGCGCGAATTCGAGTCGAAGAGATAGCGAGATCATCCTCCTGATCGAGAGAGACGACATCTGTAAGGAACTCGCTCCTCTCCAGGAGGGTTTCAACACTTCCTTGGGCCTTCGACCCGAAACGGAAGTTCTCGCCGATGATGACGTGAGCCGCATGGAGTTGATTGACCAGGATCTCATCAATGAATTGCTGGGCGGTCAATCTCGAGAAATCCTCTGTGAAAGGTGCGATGGCAACAGAGTCAGCGCCATGAAGCCTCAATTGGAGGACGCGATCAGCGAGAGTAAGGAGGTAGCTCGGCTCCTTATCGGGAGCCAAGAGAGCGGTCGGATGCGGGTAGAAGGTCAGAGCGACGACATTGGGATTATGGGTTCGAGCCCGTTCCAAGAGAAGTTGATGGCCACGATGGACGCCATCGAAGATGCCGATGACGACTGCCGCACCTTCAATGCGATCATCTCGCCACTGGATCGACATGGTTCGAATTCTACTTCCCACTCATCTTGCACTCCGGCAAGACGACGGTTGGTTGTAAACGCTCTTCGTTCTCTCTCACTCTCTTAGCCAATGCAATGACTTCCCTTGATTGAGAGATGATTGCGATGACATCGTCTCTTACTCCAGTGTTGGTCGAAAGTCTGCTTCGATCGAGAAGGATGCTTCGCCCCAGGGCAAGCTCGCTTTGTTCTGATTGATCTGCATCATAGATAGCAAGAACTCGTCGCATCACTTTCTCCGCAGGAAGGATCGAATCGATGCCGATCTCTCCGGCATCATCGATCATGAATGGCATGGATTCGATGCGGCGAAGTGATGTGAGATATCCGCCAATATCGCGAGCGATCGCCCGAATGTAGGTTCCTGCTGAACATGTGACATCGATATCGAGTTCAGCCTCCCGACGTGCAATCACAGTGATAGAAAAGATCTCAACCTTGCGACCCTTGAGCTCGACGCTCTCCCCGCTTCGAACTCGATCGTAGGCGCGCTTTCCATCGACTTTGATCGCAGAAACCGCAGAGGGGACTTGCTCGATCACTCCGATCATCCTCTTGAGTCTCTCCAGCGAATCCTCGATATCGATTGGAAGTTCTTCGATCACATCGCTCATACGATCATCGGAGAGAGTTCGCGCACCCAACTTGATCGTCGCTAGATAACGCTTCTTTCCAGCCATCACGTAATCAAGTAACCGAGTTGCCGATTCGACACCCAAGACCATCACGCCGGTTGCCATCGGATCGAGAGTTCCGGCATGTCCGATCTTCTTGGTGCCGAGTGTCCGTCGCGCCTTGGTAATCAGATCGTGACTTGTGATTCCAGCTTCCTTGTCGAGGACAAGGAATCCCGAGCGCACCTTCATCTGGAGGGTCAACTACAGCTTCGGCTACTTATTGTGCTTGTAAGGGTCTGCATCAGCGATCGGTTTAGCGTTCTCTCGAATCTTCGCAACCTCTGCATCGTGACGACGCACCTCATCGAGGAGCGTTTCAAAATTCGATGCCGTCTCCCCTAACGCATCTTCGAAGAAGGTGATAGTTGGAGTAAGGCGCGTGCCTAGCGCATGCCCAACCTCGGAGCGAAGCAACCCGGTCGCACTCTTGAGCGCGGCAGCTGTCGCCGCACGCTCCTCATCACTTCCAAAGACGGTGTAGAAGACCGATGCGCTCTGCAGATCCCCCGTGACTCGAACATCCGTGATGGTCACGAAGCCAAGGCGTGGATCCTTCACCTTGCTCTCCAACGCGGATGCAACCACTTCCTTGATTCGATCCGCTACGCGGCCAGTCCTATGTGAATTACCCATCTCTTCAAGCTCGCTTCTTCTCGCGCATCTCAAAGACCTGGATCACATCACCGACCTGGATGTCCTTGAAGGAGCCGACGCCAATACCGCACTCGTAGCCTTCCTTGACCTCCGTCGCATCATCTTTGAATCGCTTGAGCGACTCGATCGTGAGATTGTCGCCGACTACGACGCTGTTGCGAAGGACACGCGCCTTGGCATTGCGGCGGATGAGACCATCTTGGACGATCGAGCCTGCGATATTTCCGAACTTGGAGGAACGGAAGATCTCGCGGATCTCTGCATTTCCAACGACGACCTCTTCATACTCTGGCTTGAGCAAGCCCTTGAGGGCTGCTTCGATCTCTTCGATCGCCTTGTAGATGACCGAGTAGAAGCGGATCTCTACGCCTTCTTGTTCGGCGAAGATCGCTGTATGGGTCTCTGGCTTGACGTTGAAACCGATCACAACCGCAGAGGAAGCAGAAGCAAGCGTCACATCACTCTTGGTGATCGCACCGACACCGCGGTGGATGACGCGAAGTTCAACCTCACTACCTACATCGAGTTGCAGAAGCGCATCTTCCAATGCCTCGACCGAACCAGAGACATCGCCCTTGAGGATGAGGTTGAGGGTTTCGACCTTCGATTGCTCCATGAAGTCTTCGAGTGAGACCTTCTTCCGAGCCTTCATCAAAGCTGCAGTTCGCTCCGCTGCCTGACGTTTCTCGGCGATCTGACGAGCAGTTCGATCCTCAGGAGCGACGATGAAGCCATCGCCCGCACTTGGAACCGCAGTGAAACCAAGGACTTGAACTGGACGCGATGGACCAGCAACCTCGACTGGCTTGCCGAATTCATCGAGCATCGCACGCACGCGGCCATAAGCACCACCGGCGACGATTGCATCACCTACGTGGAGTTCACCTCGCTGTACCAAGACAGTCGCAACTGGACCGCGTCCCTTATCGAGGTGGGCTTCGATCGCAACGCCACGTGCATCACCTTCAGGGATAGCACGGAGATCGATCGCTGCATCAGCGGTCAAGAGGATCGAGTCGATCAACTCATCGATACCTTTGCCCTTGAGCGCAGATACATCGACGAATATCGTGTCGCCGCCATACTCTTCAGCGATCAAGTTGTACTCAGTCAATTGCTGGCGAATCTTCGCTGGATTCGCACCTTCCTTATCGACCTTGTTGACTGCTACGACCACTGGAACGTTCGCCGCTTGTGCGTGATTGAGAGCTTCAATCGTCTGTGGCATGACGCCATCATCTGCAGCAACGACGAGGATCGCGATATCGGTGACCTTCGCACCACGAGCACGCATTGCGGTGAAGGCTTCGTGACCCGGGGTATCAATGAAGGTGATCGCACGTTCGATTCCATCGTGTGTGTGATGGATCTGATAGGCACCGATGTGCTGAGTGATTCCACCCGCTTCGCTCTTGACCACTTCGGTCTGACGGATGGCATCAAGGAGTCTGGTCTTACCGTGATCGACGTGACCCATCACGGTCACAATCGGAGGCCTAGCGATCAATTGGTCTTGATCGTAGGTATTGAGTTCATCTTCCAGATCGATATCGAAACCTTGCAGGATCTCACGATCTTCATCTTCAGGACTGACGATCTCGATCTCATAACCGATTTCGCCGCCAAGGATCTTGAAGGTGTCTTCATCGACTGATTGCGTTGCGGTGAACATCTCTCCCAATTGGAAGAGAGCAGCGACCAACGAGCTTGCCTCAACACCTATCTTCTCGCCGAGATCTGAGAGCGTTGCGCCTCGGCGCAATCTGATCTTCGAGCCATCTCCTCGTGCAATGCGAATCCCACCCAATGTGGGAGCTTGCATATTGTCGAGCTCTTCGCGCTTGGCCTTTTTGGACTTTGCGATCTTGGATTTCTTCTTGCCTTTACCGAATGCACCTGCAGTCGTTCCACGACCACCAGGTCCACCGGGACGTCCAGCACCAGGACCGCCTGTACTTGGTCCGCCACCAGGACGTTGCGCTCCACCACCGAATCCAGGTCGCTGTGGACCAGAGGATCGGTACGGCGATCCACCTTGTGGTCTCCCAGAGCCACCGCCAGGACCACCTGCACCAGGTCCGCCGGGCCGCCCACCTTGTTGTGGTCGTGCTGCAAAACCAGGGCGTACTGCGCCAGGACGTGGACCTGCCATCGGAGGGCGTTGTCCAGGTCGAATCGTTTGACCCTGGCCAGGACGAGGCGGACGCGGCATCGCGGTCGTGCCAAAAGGATTGTTTCCTGCTCGAGGCGGACGCGGCATCGGCATCTGTGATGGGTTCGGTGCCGGGGTAGCTGGTCGTTCCGATGTAGGAGGAGTAAATGTTGGTTTCTGATCGACGACTTGGCGCTCTTGTTCACGCGCAGCCTGCGCTTCCTTGATCACTGCTTCCAATTCGGCAGGAATCTCAGGAGCCTTCTTGGCGGCGGCTTTCTTAGCTGGAGCCTTTTTCGCCTTGGGCTTCTCGTCTTCAGCGCTCTTGGGCGCAGCGGGATAGAGGTCGCGCATCTTGCGCACGACGGGAGGTTCAACAGTGGAAGATGCGGATCGGACGAACTCACCTAGCTCTTGGAGTTTTGCAAGGACATCCTTGCTCTCCATGCCGAGTTCTTTAGCTAACTCATATACGCGGACTTTCGCCACTATTTCCTCTGTTCTCCTCCGGCTCCGCGTATCTCGGAAGAGACAAACGCAGCCTAAATCTGGGCAGACCTCATGATCGTGTGGTGCTCATTAGAGTGCCATACCCGCTTGTACCTGTTTCTTTGTAGGTTTTCTTAATTGCTGTTCTTTGGTGAAACGCTCAAGAGAAGATCTCTCAAACGAGAGCCCTAGCCTACCGCGCCCTCTGTGGCAGGGGGACCATCTGAGGCAGCTGGATTACCGCTATCCGAGTGAATATCAATACGCCAACCGGTCAAGCGCGCGGCGAGGCGGGCATTTTGGCCATCCTTACCGATAGCGAGTGAGAGTTGAAAATCAGGTACTACTACCTTGGCGGATCGACTTTCGGCATCGACGATCTCCACCGAACTCACTCGCGCTGGTGCGAGAGCGCTTGCAACGAATGCGACCGGATCCTCTGACCAATCGACGATATCGATCTTCTCGCCATGAAGTTCAACCATGACATTTCGAGCACGTGCACCCATCGGTCCGATGAGCGATCCCTTAGGGCTGACACCGGCGCGATGGCTTCGAACTGCGATCTTGCTGCGATGTCCTGCTTCACGAGCGATTGCCATGATCTCAACGACCCGATCTCGAATCTCTGGAACCTCCAAAGCGAAGAGTTGCTTCACGAGTGCAGGGTGGGTTCGCGAAAGAGTGATCTCCGGCCCCTTCATCCCCTGCTTGACTTCAACGACGAAGGCTTTGATCCGTTCGCCGTGGCGATAGACCTCGCCTGGCACTTGTTCGTGCGGTGGGATCTTTCCTTCAACTCGACCGAGATCGACGTAGACCATTCGAGAATCTCGTCCCTGTTGGATGACACCTGAGACGATATCGCCGACCGAACCGGTGAACTCACCAATGACTTCCATGTCTTTCTTCTCACGCAGTTTGAGTTTGATCACCTGGCGAGCAGTCGATGTCGCGATTCTTGAGAAACCCTCCGGTGAATCGATCTCTTCGCCAAGATGCTCACCATCGGGGCCAAAGGTTGGGACGATGATGTTGATCTCTCCTGTGACGCGATCGAGGCGAGCATATGCATGCGGTTTCGCTGTCGGCAGATTTGCATAGGCGGTCTTCACGCCGACTTCGATCGCGGAGATCAATTGCTCAAGCGGGATGGATCGTTCGGTTGTGAGTGCTTCAAGGAGTTTCATATCAACATGCATCGCCTACTCCCCTTTCTTCTTGAATTCGATCTCAATCGTCGCCCGCTTGATGGAATCGAGAGGAATCTCAACACCATCAACCATCGGATTCGCTTCATATCCTGTGATGCGACCGGATGTCACCTGACCATCACTGCGCACGATCTTCACAAGGCGACCTGCGTTCTTCTTCCACTGCCAATCCTTCGTCAGCGGTCGATCTACTCCAGGCGAGGAGACTTCAAGGGTAAAAGGCGCATCGCCCATCAACTCGATCTGATCGAGTCTTTCGGAGATGAGGCGCGAGAGAACGGTTACTTCATCGAGGGTGAGGAAGCGAGATGGATGATCAACAAGGACTGTGACGAGGCGACGCTTACCTGCTGCTGTGACCGAGAGATCTTCAATGAGGGCATCGGCACCGAGAATCATGGGTTCGAGTTCTTGTAACAGCTCTGCAGCGATACTCATGGTGACCAGTCCCTATTCAATTCTGTTGAATTCTCTTAAGTTCTTTCAAAACTCCAACTCAGCGCAAAGTCTACTGTTGAAAGATGTCGATGCCAAGGCGCAGAATCAAGAGCAGGGTCACGGCGATGAATGCCTTCCTGATCAAGACCGATCCCCCATTGACCGCAACGCGCACACCGAAGAGTGCGCCGATCAAATTCGCAACTCCCATCGCAAGACCGATCGCCCAGATGACATTTCCTGAGAGTTGAAATGAGATGAGCGCTGCGAGATTGGTCCCCCAATTGACGACCTTCGTGATTGCAGTCGCTTCGAGGAATGCGAAACCGATGACCGCAACCAGAATCAGCGCGATGAAGGATCCAGTTCCCGGTCCGAAGATCCCGTCATAGAAACCGATGACGAGCCCTGAACTCGCGCCAATGAGATAGCGCTTCCCGTCGGTATGACGATGGGATTTCACCAAGCCGAGTTCTTTCTTCGTGAAGGTATATCCAGCCACCGCAATGAGCATCACCACGATGATCGGTCTGAAGAAGTCCTTGGGGATCAAGCTTGCAAAGTGCGCACCGCTCCATGAACCGATGAAGGCTGGAATCGCCATGGCAAAGGTGAATCGAAGATCGATCTTGATCCGCCTGAGGTAATTGATGACGGCGCTCGATGTGCCTATGAAGGAAGGCAACTTATTGGTGCCAAGGACTGTGGCAGGTGCAGTATTCGATAGGCCGACCATCAGTGATGGCAGTTGGATCAGTCCGCCTCCACCCGAGATCGCATCGACGAAACCGGCGAACCCTGAGGCGAAGAGGAGGAAGATCAGGATTTCAAAGGAGATATCCATCAATGGAGCATCTCAGCCAAGGAGTGAAGTGACTTCATCAACGACTGAAGCCAAAGCGATCTCTCGCTTCTCATTACCCTTTCGGATACGTAACTCCACTTTCCCATCTGCAAGTGATTTTCCGAAGATCAATATGTAGGGATTTCCAATCAGCTCTGCATCCTTGAACTTCACACCAGGTGATGCGTCCCGTCTATCGTCGAACATGACGCTGATCCCTGCCGCTTCGAGAGCGTTTGCTGCCTTTTCCGCTTCCACAAAGGGCGCATCCTCTTTACCGGTTGCGACGATATGAACCTTGGCGGGTGCGATCTCCACGGGCCAGCAAAGCCCCAATTCATCATGTGTCTGTTCTGCAACCGCCGCAACGGCGCGGGAGACTCCGATTCCATAGGAACCCATCGTGACAACTTGTGACTTTCCTTCATGATCAAGGACGGTCAGATCCAGCGCTTGGGCATATTTGCGGCCGAGTTGGAAGATATGACCGATCTCAATGGCGCGATCGATGATGACTGGGTTCGAACATTCAGGACAGAGATCACCTGCTCGGACTTCGGCAGCTTCAACGAATCCGTCGACCTCGAAATCTCGACCATGTGTGACATATCGAGCGTGGCGATTGAGCTTGTTCGCACCAGTGATCCAATGTGAACCGACGACGATCCGAGGATCTGCATAGAGCTTGAGACCGAAGCGCTTGGCATCTTGTGGTCCCACATATCCCTTGACCAACTCTTTACGTTTCGCGAAATCTTCATCTTCGAAGAGGCGAAGCTCTTGAACACCTGGAAGGTTCGCTCCGAGGCGCTTGAGGTCAACTTCGCGATCTCCTGGAACTAAGACTGAGATCGCTTCGCCATCTGCCATCAAAAGTACATTCTTAAGTGTGTCAGAGGCCTTATATCCGCCACCGAATTTCTCATTCATCACATCGACGAGCGAATCGATGGTTGGCGTATTCGGAGTATCAAGCTCTTCAATGGCAGGAACACTCTCACCTGTGAAAGGTTCGACCTTCGTCCTCATCGCTTCGACATTCGCGGCGTAGCCACACTTCTCACAGAGAACATAGGTGTCTTCACCCGTCGGGCAGGGAGCTAAGAACTCTTCGGAGCGTGATCCCCCCATCGCGCCAGAGACTGCAGAGACGATGTTGAATCTCATTCCAAGTCGATTGAAGGTCTTGATGTAAGCATCACGATGCTTCTCATAGGAGCGCGCCAGTCCCTCATCGTTGAGGTCGAAGGAGTAAGAATCCTTCATCACGAATTCGCGGCCGCGGATGATTCCGCTTCGTGGCCTCGTCTCGTCACGGAACTTGGTTTGGATCTGATAGATCACCAACGGAAGATCCTTATAGGAGGAGTACTCACCTTTGACCATGAGAGTGAACATCTCTTCATGTGTCGGACCGAGTAGATAGTCGCCATCCTTGCGATCCTTCAAGCGGAAGAGATCGGGACCGTATTCGCTCCATCGATTGGTCGCTTCATATGGCTCTTTCGGCAAGAGAGATGGGAAGTGGACCTCCTGAAATCCTGCCTTATCCATCTCTTCTCGGATGATCCGCTCGATGTTACGAAGCGTGATGTAACCCAAAGGAAGCCAGGAGTAGATTCCTGCAGCAACTCGGCGGACATATCCCGCACGTACTAAGAGTTTGTGGCTCGCGACTTCAGCATCACTTGGATCATCGCGAAGTGTGCGCAAGAAGAGGGTCGACATTCGTAACATCGCGACCTACTTCACCGAAACCGATGGTTCGCCCGAGGCGACTCCTTGAGCCTCCATCTCTTCAGCCAAGCGCATCGCTTCTTCGATCAATGTTTCAACGATCTGCGCTTCGGGAACCGTCTTGATCACTTCACCTTTGACGAAGATCTGACCTTTGCCATTTCCAGAAGCGACGCCCAGGTCAGCTTCTCGAGCTTCACCAGGACCGTTGACGACGCAGCCCATCACGGCAACGCGGAGTGGAACAGTCATTCCTTGCAGACCTGCCTGCACCTTCTCTGCGAGGGTGTAGACGTCAACCTGTGCGCGACCACATGAAGGACAGGAGACGATCTCCAACTTACGTTGACGCAAATTGAGAGATTCAAGGATCGAGATTCCCACCTTCACCTCTTCTACTGGAGGTGCAGAGAGCGAGACTCGGATCGTGTCGCCGATTCCTTCAGCGAGAAGGATGCCGAAGGCGGTGGCAGATTTGATCGTTCCTTGAAAGAGTGGACCTGCTTCAGTGACGCCGAGGTGGAGTGGGTACTCACAACTCTGCGCCAAGAGCCGATAAGCCTTGACCATCGTCACCGGATCATGGTGCTTGACCGAGAGTTTGATGTCGGTGAATCCATGCTCTTCAAAGAGTGAGATCTCCCAGAGCGCAGATTCGACGAGCGCCTCTGGAGTTGCCTTTCCATACTTTGCAAGAAGGCGTGGATCGAGAGAACCAGCGTTGACGCCAATTCGAATCGGGATTCCTGCATCACCAGCAGCCTTAGCGACTTCTTTGACCTTGTCATCGAATTGCTTGATATTGCCGGGATTGACGCGAACCGCGGCACAACCAGCATCAATGGCGGCAAAGATGTACTTTGGTTGGAAGTGGATATCTGCGATGACTGGAATCTGCGACTTCTTCGCGATCTGCGCAAGAGCATCAGCATCATCTTGGCTTGGGACGGCAACTCGGACGATCTGACATCCGGAAGCGGTGAGCTCTGCGATCTGCTGCAAGGTCGAGTTCACATCGGCGGTCAAGGTCGTAGTCATCGATTGCACTGAGACCGGGGCGTCGCCACCTACGAGAACGTTGCCGACTTTGAGTTGCTTCGACTTCCGACGTGGAGCGAGGGTGGGAAGCGGCGCTTCAGGCATTCCGAGATTCACCATGGCCCTATTCTCTCGGATAAATCGAGAGAGACAAATCAAGCGGCGCTTATGCCACGAGATGTCGCCAGATATCGCCAGATGTAGCTAGAAACCGAGGCGAACTGGATTGACGATATCGGCGATCAGAAGCAAGACCGTCAAAGAGAGCATGATGGCAACGACGATCAAGGTGATCGGGGTAAGTCGCTCGACGTCGATCGGCTCTGGCATCTCCTTCTTTCGAATTCGAGCAGATGTTCGCTTGATGCCATCAGCGATCGCAACCGCCATATGGCCGCCATCAAGCGGGAGGATCGGCAAGAGATTGAAGACTCCTACGAATACGTTGAGACCAGCGACCATGATGATGAAGAAGGTCACTTTGTCATTCATATCCAACCTGTCGCTCGAAGTCGCCTCACCTGTTGTGCGTGCCACACCAACGATGCCAACCAGACCTTCAGGATCTCGTTCCGCTCCACCGAAAGTCTGTTCAATCAGTGCTGGAATAAGCGTTGGTAATTTGACCAGGGCCTCAGCGCTCCCGATGACTACATCTTTGACAAAGGTCGCACTCTCCGAGACACCTTCGGGAATAGAGCTTCGAACCTGACCAAAGTCATTGATCACTCCGATCACACCCCAGCTCTCACCATCGCGGACTCGCTCAGCGACGCGAAGCGTCAACTCGATCACTTCTCCGTTGCGATCGATCGTAAAGATTCGCTCTTCATTGGCAGCTGCTCGGATCTCTGTGACGATCTCTCCCCACTTCATCGTGGCATCGGGGGAAACCTCGCCGACCTTCCGAACTGAGAGGATCTCATCCCCCGCCAGAATTCCAGCGAGCGCGGCAGGAGATTTTTCAGAGGTTGCACTGCACTCACTCTCACCTTCAGCCAAGACACAAGGAACTACCTCTTCTATCGTGCTCAACGCTCTCAAGGTTCCGACGCCAGAGAAGAGAAAGAGGACAAGGACGAAGCCCAGGACGAAGTGGAGGAAAGAACCGGCTCCGAGAACGATCAATCTCTGTGGAACCGTTCCACTCAAGAAGCGGCGATCGCGATCTTCAACTGCCACCTCTTCACGAGGCGACATTCCAACGATCTTGCAATATCCACCTGCTGGAATCGCCTTGATTCCGAACTCGGTCTCACCGCGACGAAACGACCAGATTCGGGCACCGAAACCAAGGAAGAACTCCGTGACCTTCATGCCAAAACGCTTTGCGGTCAGATAGTGACCTGCTTCATGGATCATCACTGAAGTGAGGAGCGCGATGACGAAAGCAAGGATTCCTACGACGTTCAAGATATCCATTCTCAACCCCTGATCAACTGATTCGCGAGCACACGCGCATCATGCTCGATAGCGGTGACATCGTTGATATCGCGGATCGGCGAGAGAGCTCCCCCGCCCAACTTCACGACCACCGCCTCCACAGTCTCGACGATTCGAGTGAATCCGATCCTTCCTTCGACGAATGCACCCACCGCCTCTTCGTTAGCAGCGTTATACATCGCAGTCACCGCGTTGCCGAGCTCACCACATCGCTTCGCCAACTCCACCGCAGGAAAGCGTTCATTGTCGATCGGCGAGAAGTCCCATTGATGCGTCTTGCTCCAATCGACAGGCTTCATCACTCGAGAGAGTCGCTCACCTTTCGATATCGCGTAGGCAATGGGACCCTTCATATCGGGCGGACTCGCCTGGGCGATCGTTGAACCATCCTTGAACTCGACCATCGAGTGGACCACTGATTGCGGATGGATGACGGCATCGATCTGCTTGTAGGGAAGATCGAAGAGATAGTGAGCTTCGATCACTTCCAAACCTTTATTGACGAGCGTGGCTGAATTGATCGTGACGACTGGGCCCATCTTCCAGGTCGGATGCGAGAGCGCTTCACCGACCGTGATCTCGCTTAGATCCTTTCGCTCCCTAAACGGACCTCCACTCGCAGTCAGGACAAGCCTGGCGACTTCACTTCGACTGCCGGATCGCATCGCCTGGGCCAAGGCAGAATGCTCGGAATCAACCGGCCAGATCCGATCTCGCCCGTGTTTCATCACCAATTCACCACCAGCGACAAGCGATTCCTTATTGGCGAGCGCAACCAGATTTCCACTCTCAAGCGCAGCCAAGGTCGGACCGAGTCCTATCGACCCGGTAATTCCATTGAGAACGAGATCGCAGGTGATGGAGGCAACATGAGCAGCAGCCTTCGGACCATCGATGACCTCTGCCTTGGTCAGAGATTGAAGCTTCTGTCGATCGCCTGTTGTCGCAACGATGGGAACGTTGAATCTCTCTGCCTGCTGAGCAAGGAGTTCAAGATTGCCTGATCCCGCCGCAAGTGCGACGACTCTAAAACTCTCAGGATGTGAGGCGATGATCTCAAGGGCCTGCACACCGATCGAACCGGTCGAGCCCAAGATCACGATCTCTTTCGCTACTGCTTGCACGTGCGCATTCTCTCATCTAACGAATAGACACGTGCCAGAGCATCGTTCAAACTTCTCCCATGACCACAACAGGCCCACATATCCCGCAAGAACGTCGCGTCGTCACCTCGATTCCGGGGCCGAAGTCCGAAGCGCTCCTCAAGCGTCGCAGCGCAGCGGTCTCAGCAGCCCTTGGTATGTCGATCCCCGTGATGGTGGAGAAGGCTGGTGGTGGCGTCATCGTCGATGTCGATGGAAACTCGATCATTGATATGGGCGCCGGTATCGCTGTCGTCAACGTTGGAAATAGCGCAGATCGCGTCGTGAAGAATGTGCAAGCACAGGTTGAAGCTTTTACCCATACCTGCTTCATGGTCGCTCCATACATGGGATATATAGAAGTATGCGAAGCTCTCAATGAACTCACTCCTGGAAAGTTCGCGAAGAAATCTGCGCTCTTCAACTCAGGAGCAGAGGCGGTTGAGAACGCGGTCAAGATCGCAAGGAAGTACACCAAGCGACCTGCGATTGTCGTCTTTGAACATGGCTATCACGGAAGAACCAACTTAACGATGGCGATGAC
>VFQT010000235.1_pt1 | contig 88979 bp, 65 predicted proteins | sample 3512381 | NCBI WGS metagenome assembly VFQT01 (sample SAMN10412376, study PRJNA504923) | tailings metagenome | isolation source: Relicate 2 Philex TSF3 active mining site | place: Philippines: Tuba, Benguet | collected 2017-08-29
TGCTGCTGAACCTGAGCCTTCTGCTGCTTCCTTCGTGAAGCCCGCCTCAGGTTTGTCCATACGTTTTCAAACCAACCCTGAGGCAACACCTCAGGGTTTTTTGTTGTCCCGGTTCCTCCAACGTTCCTGTGATCTGTTTTGTTCTGACCATGGAGTCCTGACCAATGACTGGCGACCAGATTGTGATCTTCGACACGACACTTCGCGACGGTGAGCAGTCTCCCGGCTGCAGTATGAACACCCGTGAAAAACTGGAAGTGGCGAGAGCACTGGTGGAGCTGGGTGTCGACGTGATCGAAGCGGGTTTTCCGATCGCGTCTCCCGGGGACTTCGAAGCGGTGTCTCAGATTGCGGCAAGGTTCGGCGACCGAACGACCATCTGCGCTCTGGCACGCAGTCGTGAGGACGACATTGCAAAAGCCAAAGGCGCTCTTGCGGCCGCGGCGAAGCGACGTATTCATGTGTTTCTGGCCACCAGCGCCATTCATCGTGAATTCAAGCTGAAGATGGACAAATCGCAGATCATCGAACGAGCCATCAGTTCGGTAAAACTGGCGAAGGAGTTCTGCGACGACATTGAGTTCTCTCCGGAAGACGCCGTTCGCACAGAACTTGATTTTCTCTGCGAAGTCGTTGAAAAGACGATCGATGCCGGCGCGACGACCGTCAATATTCCTGACACGGTCGGTTATGCGACTCCCAGTCACTATTTCAAAGTGATCTCTTATTTGAAGGCCAATGTCCCGAATATCTCAAAGGCCATCATCAGTGCGCACTGTCATGATGACCTGGGACTTGCCGTGGCCAACAGCCTGTCAGCCGTCGAAGCAGGTGCTCGCCAGGTCGAATGCACAATCAACGGACTGGGAGAGCGAGCCGGGAATGCCGCGCTGGAAGAAATCGTGATGGCCATTCGGACTCGGGCGGATTACTACAAGGTCCACACAAAGATCAATACTCAGAAGCTTTATCCGACCAGCCATCTGGTGTCATCCATCACCGGCATGAAGGTACAGCGCAACAAGGCGATCGTCGGCCAGAATGCGTTTGCTCATGAAGCGGGAATTCACCAGCACGGCGTGCTTCAAGAGCGATCGACCTACGAGATCATGCGTCCCGAAGATGTTGGGTACGCCGGGCAGAACCTGGTTCTTGGTAAGCACAGCGGACGCCACGCATTCCGCGATCGAGTCGTGCAGCTTGGTTTCTCGCTGGACGACGCAGGTCTGCAAAAGGCGTTTGACGACTTTATCGCGCTGGCGGACAAGAAGAAGGAAGTGTACGACTCGGACATCGTGGCCCTGATTGAAAATCGTATGGACGAAGCAGCGGATCGCTGGAAACTGATCAGCTTCCACACGTCTGCAGGAACTTCCACCATTCCCACCGCGACGCTTGAATTGCAGTGCGAAGCCCAGCCGGTGATGTGTGATGCAGCCACCGGTGACGGCCCAATCGATGCTGTCTTCAAAGCGATGGAACGCATCATGGAGCTGTCTGCGCGGCTTGAGGAGTTTGACGTCCGAAGCGTTTCCGAAGGCAAAGATGCTCAGGGTGAAGTTCGCGTGACAATCAACGTGAACGGTCGCCATTATCAGGGCAAGGCGGTCAGCACCGACATTATCGACGGGGCGGCTCATGCTTACCTGAAAGCGCTGAACAAGGCCGATTCCGACCGGCGATCTCCAGCCAGCGGTACAACTGCTCCAGCAAGCGTTTGATCGGAAGCGGAAGGCTTTCAAAAAAGTGGACAGTCACGTTCGTTCGAGCGTGACTGTTCTTTTGTTGAAGCTGGATTGTTCTGCAGCGACTCACCAGGAGCATCGCCCTCCTTTCAGCAGGCTGTCATGGGTCACGGACTCTTCATCATCCACACAACCGTTCGTGCAGCACTTGTGTGCTACGCACTGACGGTTCTGCTGTTGCTGATGGGGATACGCAAACGACAGCTTGTCCGAGGACTCTGGACCGCTGGCTGCCTGGCCTTCGTGGCTCATGTGGCAGCTGCGTTTCAGTTTGAACATCACTGGAGCCACTCCGCGGCAATTCGCAGTACGGCAGAACAAACACAGGCGCTCATCGGCTGGGCATTTGGTGAAGGACTCTACTTCAGCTACCTGTTCATGCTTTTGTGGATCCTGGATGTTGCGTGGTACTGGATGTCGCCGCGAACGTATGAGTCACGACCGCGATGGATGCAACTGGCCTTGCATTGCTACCTCTTCTTCATCGCGTTTAACGGCGCGGTGATCTTTGAATCCGGTGTCACGCGTCCCACAGGAATCATCGTGACACTGGTTCTGTTTTCTGTCCTGCTGTTCGCCCGCCGCCGAACTCGCACCGACAGACAACTCACGGAACAATGACGACTTTCAGAATCTGTTCAGGCGTGGGATGAGTAAAGGATTTGCTGCGTGAGCGACAATACGTTTTCCCCTGGAAAGATCGAGGGAACAGTCCTCTCTGCAGATGGACGCGTGCTGACCATTCCTGATTCCTGGTCGTTTATCGCTCCGGGCGACGCCGCTCTGACTCGTCGAGTCAAGGCGGCCGGCGAACACTGGATCATTGAAGAAAAGAGAGGCAGAAAGACGTTTACACGCGGCCTCTGGGCGCCGGATGAGACGATTGAACGCATCCGGGCTGATCTGGAAGTGGAACGAGCGGCCCCTGCCTTTGCGAAGAAGAAGGAAGCAGCTGCGAGGCGACGAGACAAACTTCAGACAGAGTATGTCGAAGACTTCACTCAGGCGGTTTTCGACTTCCTGAAGTTCCACCCGCGCCATGGTGAATTAGCACAGTCACTCGCCAAAGCCATTTCTGATCACGCGACTCCGGTGGGCAGCGGCACCGTCGCAAGAACTCAGCGGATCCCGATTGAACAACGCGCAGAAGCAGCAGTCATCGCGTGGATGCGTCACCAAACCACGGCGTATGATTCTATGAAGATTGCAAGAGTTCGGGGTAATCGACGTGAGGTTCGGCGCATGCTTGCACAGCGCTCCCGTGAGCTGCTCGATCGGTATCGACGCGGCGAATACCCGGACGATTCCTGTCCATTGCTGGTTGCGCTGTCAAACCGAGGGGAAGTGTGAGTGGAAGGGGGCCCGCGTCGGAGACACGGGGCACATTTTGTTAATGGATGCCTCCGCGTCGGAGACACGGACCACTTTGCTTCGCGGGACTTCAGAGTGGGAAACGGACGGGGCGTTTCAGCTCGTTGGAACGATAGATCGCCGTGAACATCTCCACGACGATACGTCCTTCCTGACCGGTCACCATCGGTGGTCGACCATCAATGATCGACCGGAGAAAGTCCTGAATCTGCAGCCGGTGGTAATAGGTTGTTGCGTCGATTTGTGAGAACTTCTGACGGTCGGCCGCTTCAAACTCCGACAGAGCATTCGCTTCGCCTGGGATTGTCCAGACATCATTCAAAGGCGGAGCAGAAATACCGCTCATGCCCGCGACGAACGTGGCACCCGTGTCTGTTTGAACGCCCACGGAAGCTCCATTGCTGCCGTGGACATGCACCTTCGTGTAGATCCCAGGCTTCTGCGACAGGCTGGTAATCACATTGCCAAGCCCGCCGGACCTGAATCGGATCATCGCGACGGCCGTATCTTCCACTTCAACATACGGATGATTCAGATTGGCCCAGTATCCCGAGATCTCATCAATCTCGCCCATCAGCCACTGAAGCATGTCCAACTGGTGAGGAGACTGATTGACCAGCACACCGCCACCTTCTGTGGCCCACTTTCCTCGCCACGGATCGGACTGGTAGTACGCCTGGTCTCTCCAGCTGAACATGGAAAAGGTGCCCAGAATCGGGGTCCCAATCTTGCCCTCATCTATTGCCGCTTTCATTCGCTGAACCGGCTCAAACAGACGACGCTGACTCACAATCCCAAGCTTCGTTCCATGTTTTGCGGCTGCTTCCAGCATGCGATCGCAGGCTTCCAGTGAAGAGGCCATCGGCTTCTCAATCAGTGAATGAGCACCGGACTGCGAAGCAAGCACGCACGGCTCCTCATGCAGCGGATGAGGCGTGCAGATCGTGACCGCTTCAACGTTTCCGACCCGAAGCATTTCAGCAACGGAATCAAAGGCCTTCGCGCCGCCGTACTGAGCACCAAAAGCCTGGGCGCGATCCAGCTGATTGTCACACACGGCCACCAGCTCTGATTCCGGCAGCGTGCTGAGAGCCAGAGCGTGCGTGTGTCCGATTTTTCCACATCCGATGATGGCTGTTCTGATTCGTCTCATGCCTTCGCTCCGCCAAAGTACTTCGCAACCATCATTCGCAGGAACGCGAGTGACTCCGCCATTTCTCCCATCCCGTTCATGCCATCTTCAATGCTGATCCAGCCGTTGTACTTCTGTTTGGCGAGGATCCCGAAGATGGCGTCATAGTCATTCAGCCCCTTTCCAGTCACACCGTGTCGAAGATTGGCGGAGTAACCAATCGTCCCATCACTCTGCATCAGATCCTGAAGCGTCGCACCTTCCGCAAGATAGCGATCGCTCGCATGCATGCTGACGACTCGATCCGCAACATGTCGCAACAGTTCGACTGGGTTATCACCGGCCACGATGGCATTCGAAGGGTCATACTGCACGCCGAAATACTCACGCTCATTGATCGCCGCAAGCAGTTCAAGAAACACGTCCTGTTTCTGAGCAAACTCGGGATATGTCCAGAAGCCGTCCTTGTAGTGATTCTCCAGCCCCAGAATGACTCCGTATTCACGGGCCACAGGAAGTACCTGCTCAATACATTCGACTACCCATTCGATGCCCTGTTTGCGAGCGACATTTGGATATCGCTGGCCGCTGAGCACTCGGCAGACTGTCCCTTTGCCACCAAGTCGATGAGTCACCGCGATCATTGCCGCTTCATGATCGACAGCTCGCTTGCGAGCATCCGCATCCGGGTTCGTAAAGTCCGGTGAACAGCAAAGCATCGGCATCAGGAACCCGGCGTCCGAGATTGCTGCGCCGACAGAATCGAGATAGTCAGGGTCGAGGCTGGTAAAGAACCCCTCATACATTTCCAGCCCGTCGGCATCGAGCTGCTTTGCCATCTCAATCCACTCAAACACCGTCATCGTTCGCTTGCCGGCGATGTCGTCAAGGTAACACTTTGGGAAGGCAGAGATTCTTGGTGCCATGTCGGTTGTCGCTGCAGTTGCTGGAAATTTCGAGGAAGACCGTTTTGTCTGAGGTTCGCAGATTCTATCGCTGACCGACCAAAAAACATCAGTCGCCCGTTTTTTCCTGCTGACGCTCGATCACACAACCGTTGAACCGTAGCTGAAGGGCTGGAGTCAGGATGACAACGTGAAATTCAGACACTAGAGTGATCGCTGAAGGCTGACTCAGGCTGATTTCAATCCCCGCGATTTTCTGAATTGCATCGAAGGCTATGCAGAACCAATTCCGATGCATTCTGCGCGATCTGTTTGGCATCGATGTACGTTGCCTTGCCATCTTTCGAATGGCGATGGCTCTGATTCTGCTCCTCGATCTGCTGCTCAGATCGCGATTCATTGTTGAGAGTTACACGGACGAAGGATTCCTGCCCCGCGACCTGGTGATCGCGCCCGACGGTTATCTTTCGCTGCAAATGCTGGACGGGTCTTATTCCTTTCAGCTCGCTCACTTCCTCGTCGCAGGAATCGCGGGTTTGATGCTGTTTGCGGGATATCACACCCGACTGGCCACTTTCCTATGCTGGCTGCTGACCGTTTCATTACATGCGAGGAACGGATTTCTGCTGGACGCCGGCGACGATCTGCTTCGTTCTCTGTTATTCTGGAGCCTCTTCCTGCCGCTTGGACTGAGGTATTCCGTGGACGCATGGAAGACAGGGGGCAGGACTACTTCAAATCCGCAGATTGTAGTCTCTGCGGCATCAGCAGCGCTGCTGCTGCAGTTTGCATGCGTCTATTTTTTTGCGGGCTGGTTCAAGACGGATGAAGCCTGGAGGAACGGGACAGCCATCGAATTTGTCCTCGGACAAACTCAATGGATCCAGCCGGGGGGAGAATTTCTGCGACAGTATCCGGCCGTGCTGCGATTGATGACACCCTGCGTCGTCTGGTTTGAAATCATCGCGCCAGTCTGCCTTTTCATTCCGTTTCAGACTCGCCGCTTTCGAATGTTTGTCATTCCGGCGTTCTGGCTGTTTCAGCTGGGACTCGCCACCAGCATCTGGCTCCACATTTTCCCTCTGATTACGGCAACAGCAACCATTCCTTTTTTGTCATCAATCCTCTGGCCATTACCTGTCCTTCAAGAGCAAGTCGCCAAAGAACTGCAGTATGGCGAACGCTCATCAGCTCGGCATCGGGGCAAACTTCTGTGGTCGTCAGTGTTCGCCGTGTTTGCGACTGCGACGATCCTGTTTCAGGCAGCGAATTTTGGCAAGAGTCTTTGGCCGACCACAGAACGCGTGGCTTCGCTGGTCGGCTGGAATGCGATCTGGTCGATGTATTCCAGAACACCGCAGTACACGTATCATTTTTCAGCAGACGCAACGTTGCAGGACGGTTCCACAGTGGATCTGATCAACACGGAAGCGACCGCCGGGGATCGATTTCGCATTCAGCAGTTTCATCAGTCCTACCGGACCAGGTATTTTCTGGAGACAGCCTCCAGCGCGGCCTCGGACTTCCCTTCTCGCTACTTGACGCAACTGGTCTATCGGTGGAACGAAAACCATCCTCCCGATCGCTATGTGACGCGCGCAAGGATTCTTGGTACTTCAAGGAAGATCGGTGCATCGGAGCCCGATGAAACGACAGTGCTGCTTGATGTTGGTTTTCGCCAGCTTCCGGTTGAGTGATAATTCTCCCTCGCACTGCGTTCTTCGGGATTGCAGTTATGTTCAATTGGCAAGTTTGGTCCCGGTCATGTCGTCCTTTCGAGCAGGTCCGAAAGAGACGTTGGATTCCTGGGACAGCACCACGTTGTCTCCTTCGAATTTCCATTTCGCGGTGACGATGAACGGCGTTTCGACAAAACAAATTCTGGTGATCAGAGTCGAGCCATCCCACGTCGCAGCCGTTGCCACAGGAATCGCGGGTACGGCACCCCAGGACATTTGAGTCAGTTCCCATCGGCCAATTCCAAAGACCGTTTCCTTCTCATTCCCGTCGAAGTTCAATTTCAGCGTGACAGAGTTTTCGGAATGAGCAGCGACAGACATCATTTGGAGCTTCTGGCCATTTTCAGGGAATCTATAGGATTCGGAGATTCCCTCTGCTGGCATTGACTGATCGCCTGGCACTGCGATCTTCAGATTCTGCAGCTGTTCACGAAGTCGATGAGCCAATGCGTCGGCCGGTGGCAGAGCGTCATCGTGAATCGCGGGCAGGAGCTTGTCCCAAACGACGTTGAGAACAGACTGCATGTTTCCGATGCCACTGGTCATGGCAACAACAGTGTCCTGGTCGGGCAGGACGAGACAGTATTGCCCGAACGCCCCGTCACCTCGATAAGCGCCATGTCGGCATCGCCAGAACTGGTATCCGTATCCCTGATCCCAGTCGCTGTCGGGGTTGCTTCCGTTGGATGTTTGGCGCGATGTTGCCACATCGATCCATGCTTCAGGGACCAGCTGCTTTCCGTGCCATTGGCCCTTCTGCAGGTACAACTGGCCGAACTTTGCAATGTCTTCTGTCCGAATGCTGAGTCCATAGCCTCCGGTCGAAATTCCCTGAGGACTCATTTCCCATGTCGGATTCTGAATCCCCAGCGGCTCAAACAGGCGCGGCGTCAGAAACTCCATCAGATTTTGCCTCGTTGCTTTTTGCACAACCGCTGACTGCATGTAAGTGGCAGAGGTGTTGTAGACAAAGTGGGTGCCTGGCTTGAACGGAACGGGATGGTGCAGAAACGTCCGAGTCCACGGCTCGTCGTCCTTGCGTGGCGGTTCCGTCTGCTGTCCTGTCGACATTCGAAGAAGGTCGGTGATCCGCATGGACTTCAGATTGGCGGAAGGATCCTGAGGCACGTCGTCCGGAAAGTACTGGATGACCGGATCATTCACGTTCAGCTTCCCTTCCGCTGCGGCAAGTCCCACAGCGGTCGAAGTAAAACTCTTGCTCAGTGAAAACAGCGAATGCCGGTACTCGGGACGGTATGGTGCCCACCAGCCTTCGGCAACGACATGGCCATGCCTCACCACCATCACGCTGTGCAGCCCGTTCAGGCTGTCCAGGGCTTTGACAAACTCCGACAGGCCTTGCGATGAGACACCCTGAGTTTCAGGAAGACTTCGCGGAAGGTCCTGAGCTGTCGATGTGACAGACAGACTTAAGGCTGCCATGCAGAACAGTACCATGACATAGCAGAAGTTTTTGCGGCGTTTCATCACTGTCTTCCTGTGAACAAAACGGTATTGGGAAAGTCATTGTCGTGGAACTGGCCAGAGATCCTGCGACGATCGTTGATGACAGGAACTCTGGCGAGTTCCACTACAGCCTGGTTGATGGCCGGAACTCTGGCGAGTTCCACGACACGTTGCCGACTCAACAACAAGCGAAACGAAAAGGCCTTTGGTCCGACAGGAAATGTGTGACAGGACATAATCGCAATGCCTGTCACTCGATAACCAAGAACCAACAACCAAGAACCAACAACGAAGAACTAAGAACCAAGAACGAAGAACCAAGCCCCCCGTCAGCTCTTCAACAGCGCATTCAGGACGTTGCCATGCACATCGGTCAGACGACGTGCGATTCCGTTGTGACGGAACGTGAGTCGCTTATGATCGAGTCCAAGGAGATGCAAAATCGTTGCATTGAGGTCATGGACTGAACTGACATCCTGCACGGACTTGAATCCCAGTTCGTCCGTCACCCCATAGCTGGCTCCGGCCTTGACGCCAGCACCGGTCAGCACGGCAGTGAAGCCGTTCGGGTTGTGATCCCGCCCTTCGGCACCCTTCTGAAACATCGGCATCCGGCCAAATTCTGTGCACCAGACGACCAGAGTATCCTCCAGAAGTCCTCGTTGGCGCAGATCGCGAATCAACGCTGAGGTTGGCTGATCCATAATGCGTCCATGAACATCGTATTGCGACTTCAAGGCCTGATGACCGTCCCAGTTGAGTCGACCGGCACTTGCGTAGGCGCCGTTGAAAAGCTGAACAAATCGAACGCCCTTTTCAATCAGTCGCCGCGCGAGGATACAGTTCTTTGCGTAGTTCGCACGCACAGCATCCTCCGTGTCGTCTGCTCCATACATGCGCAGGATGTGTTCCGGTTCCGTTGACAGGTCAGAAATCTCCGGAATCGATGTTTGCATACGGGCGGCCAGTTCGTAGCTAGCAATTCTCGCGGCCAATTCAGAATCGCCAGGATTGTGCCGCAGGTGATCCTCATTGATTTTCTTCAGCAGGTCTCTCGCAACAGAATCACTGTCGGCCGAGACGGACGAAGGACGCTGGAGATTGCGAATTGGCTGGGTCGAATTGAAGGCCGTCCCCTGAAAAACGGCTGGCAAAAATCCGGGGCCCCAGTTATTCACGCTGGCCTGCGGGATGCCTCGAGGATCCGGAATGGCAACGAAGGCCGGCAAGTCCTGATTGTCGCTGCCCAGAGCATACGTCAGCCATGCGCCGATGCTTGGAAAGCCGTCCTGGACAAAACCCGTCGAAAGAAAGTTCTCCGCAGGACCGTGAGTATTCGTTTTGCTGGTCAGCGTATGCACAAACGCAAAGTCATCGACAAGCTCCGCGAGGCAGGGAATCATGTCTGAGACCCACTTGCCGCATTCGCCATGTTGACGAAATCGATATTGCGGGCGGGCAAGATTTCCGGCGGGCCCCTGAAATGTCACCGCCGGTCCACCGGGCATCGGCTGGCCATCGAGCCGAATGAGTTCCGGCTTGTAATCCCATGTCTCCAGTTGACTACAGGCCCCGGCCATGAAGAGGACCAGGACGTTTTTCGCCTTCGCCGCGTAATGCCCCTGTCGCGCGGCGTTGGGATGAGCAGGATCGATGGCAGGAGTCCAGTGGTCTGCCTCACCGATGTCATCGTCTGCCAGCAGTCCTTGTTCTGCAAGCATCGATGCCAGTGCGATGCCACTGAGCGAAGACACGGTCTGACCAAAGAAGTTTCGCCGGTCGAGCAGTTGTCGGCCGGCATGCGTCAGACCAGTGGAATACAAGGAATCATGCGACATATCTGGCGGGCTTCGTCAGGCGAACAACGGTGGGACATGATTTGCGAGGACTCTCATTATTGTCGGCATCGGCATCGAAAAGCCAGACAGTGCTGAACTCCTGCGCCGGTTTCGCAAGCAACCACTTGTTTTGTCATCCCGCTGGTGGCTGATCAATTACCAGTCGCTGTTCAAGGCGTCATCCAGATTGTCAAAAATCAACGGAACATCAAGTTGCGAGAACACATCCCGGAGGCCCGTCACCTGAAGGATCTCGATCGATTCCTGGTTATTGATGACAAATCTGAGCCGCTTTTTGAGAGGCATCAGCAGTCTGTGCACAGTCGTCATGGTCCCGACCAGCTTTGAGGACAGGTACTCGAAACCGCTCAGGTCCAGAATCACACCGCGATGCATCGCCGCAAACGTCTGCAAAGAGTCATCACTTCGAATCGTGTCTTCTGAAACAGGGTCTGTGGACAAGACAAGGATCTCATTGACGGTCGAAAACCAGATCGGATAGTGGTTCACGGTAAGTCTGCTTTCGTCTGAAGGGTTCCTGGTTCTTTGTTCTTTGTTGTTGGTTCGTCGTTCTTGGTTATTGACGTGTAGTGGAACTCACCAGAGTTCCTGTCATCAAGGGAGGTCCGGGGATCTCTGGCGAGATCCACTACGGATGAGTTTCTGACGCGGCGGGGCGTTTTGCAATTTTCATTGTCCAATAATTATTCACCATTCCATTGCCTCCGTACGAGTCGTTTGGGACGTTTATTTGACGTGTTTCCGCGGTGCGGAGGCGTGGCGGGAGCCTTGTTCCTGCGGTTTTCGTATGGGGGGATTTTGGTGGGGAAGCGACTGAGGACAGTCGCTCGACACAGAGATGATGGCGGAAGGACGGGAAGTTTCGAAATTCCCTGGCTTCTCCGGTTGGTTTCCGGCCGAGTATGGTGCCACCATACGTTTCTGTTCAAATGCGGGACGTCCGGGCCTGAGCTCTCGCGATGTTTGTTCGATTGATTTCCTGATGGATTCTGGAGCCGCTCATGCTGGCGCGCATTTTTCGCTCTCGACTGATTCAAGCCGCAGTACTTGCAGTTGGTATCGTCACCTCTCCGCAGACACCGATTTCTTCGGTCGTGATGGCTCAGGACGGCCAGAAGGAACAGCAGGGCGAAAAGCAGAAGTCCATTCCCATTCGCGATCGCGTTGTTGATCGAATCACGCTGCGAGACGGGACGCAGCTGCTTGGCCTGGCCATCAACGAACGACCGGCTCAGCTTGTTGTGCGGCCGCAAGTGCTGAAGGAGACGCTTCCTGCAGAACTCTGGCAGGAAATCGAGACGGCGCTGAAAGGGCTTGAGACTCAGCCGATCGAAGATGTCGTTTCGCCACTTCAGGAAGAACTGACTCGACTGGAAATGGCCACCCCCAAAGATGCTCAGCGCATTGCGATGATTGGTGAGGTGCTGGACAGAATCAAGAATCGCGAGACAACGGCCCCTCCATTGTTGATTATTGAACCGAGTCGGTCACGACTTCGTAAGCTGGATGGTCAAACACCTCAGCGAAGAGAACTGTGCAAGCTGGCACTTCTGAATGATCTGCCAAACTTTGAGAACGAAGATGCAAAGACCGTGATGGAGAAACTGCGTGCGATCCCGGCGGGGCAGCGAAAGGTCGCTCTGGAGCAGCCCGTTCAAAGTACTGTGAAGGCAGCCGACAGAATTCTGGCCGCAATCGACATCCGGCTGAACGCGGCAGTTCGCCTGATTCGTTCGGGCAACAGCTTTGTGAATGAGGACGAGCGACCGGACCCGGCCGTTCTTCTTCAGGGCGCGCTTGAGCAGAATCTTCAGTCGACACTGGGGCAGCTGCTGAATGAAGCAAACGGCGTGGAACAAAACACGCCACAGAATCCGGGGGGACCATTGAACGAGTTACCTGCAGCGGCCGTTGCCATTGCTGATGCGAAGAAGATGCGAGTCTGTGTGGTGACGGAATATCAGATCCTGCTTGATCAGGGCACAGCGACCGTTCATCGTTCACTGTTCCGAAAAACAAATGCTGACCAGTGGGTACGAGTGCTGACGTCATCTTCGACTTCGACAACAGCCGATGTGAAGCCCGGTCAGCAGGATGCCATTAAGGCGGATCCTCAGGTGCAGCAGATCACAAGCCTGGTGCAGGGGCTTGGAATTGGCGACGACAAGCTCAACACGGCCCTTTCCATGGGCGGCGTCGTGCAAAACGCACTGACCTCCGTGGACGCTCAGTTCAGCGACCGCATTCAGGCCATCCTGACGGCGCGAGAAATCTTCAATGCGGGTCCGATTCCGACGGTCACATTGGGAGCAGCTCCTGCTCCTGCTGAGCCCGACAGGAAATAGCGGCAACATTGCCGTCCGAATTTGCTCCATTGGGACTCGGGTCAGTTTTCAACTGGTTCCGGGTGCTGTCTACTACGACGCTTCTTGATTCCATTTTCTTTTTGCGTCGTTGAATCCCATGCTCCGTTACGCACTCACGATCTTTGTCAGCGCGTTCCTGTTGTTTCAGGTTCAGCCACTGATTGGCCGGTTCATTCTTCCGTGGTTCGGAGGTGGCCCGTCAATCTGGACGGCCTGCATGCTGTTTTTCCAGATTCTGCTGCTGGGCGGATATCTCTATGCCCACTTGCTGACAACAAAGCTGCCAACAAAAACGCAGGCGATCGTTCATCTGGGACTCCTCGCCATTTCTCTGGCGTTCCTCCCGATTGCACCATCAGCCTCGTGGAAGCCAACAGCGGGCGAGCCTCCGTTGTCGCGAATCCTGCTGCTGCTCGGGGCGACCGTCGGCGGTCCCTATTTCCTGCTGTCAACAACCGGGCCGCTGATGCAGAAGTGGTTCAGTCGTACGACTCCTGGCCAGTCACCGTATCGGCTCTACGCGCTTTCCAACGTTGGTTCGCTGCTGGCGCTACTGTCCTATCCGTTCGTCTTCGAGCCCTGGCTGAAACTTCGGCAGCAGGTCTATTCATGGACTGGTCTGTATGCGGTTTACGTGTTGCTTGCCGGCTGGTGCGCCTATCGGATGCTGAAGTGGAATGTGGAGCTTCCTGCGACTCCGACGGCAGAACGCGAGACCGAACAACGTGAGGGTTCACGCCCGGGCTGGGGAATGATCCTGCTGTGGCTGCTGCTGTCTTCCTGCGGCTCGATCATGCTGCTCGCAACGACAAATCAGCTGTGCATCGATGTGGCCACCGTGCCATTCCTCTGGATCCTGCCGCTGAGTCTCTACCTGATTTCCTTCATCATCTGCTTTGACAGTCCGAAGTGGTATGACCGACGAGTCTACGTGCTGCTGATGCTGTTCATGATGCCACTCGCGACATGGGTGCTGGACGAAGGACCGGATGTGAATATCACTTTGCAGGTGATCATCTATTCCGTCACGCTGTTTGTGTGCTGCATGACGTGCCACGGTGAACTCGTGCAGGCACGGCCGGGTTCCCGCTACCTGACACTGTATTTTGTGATCGTGTCTGCCGGCGGAGCACTGGGTGGAACGGTCGTTGCGCTCGTGGCTCCTCGGTGTTTTCTGGGGTACTGGGAATATCACATCGGACTGTTTGGATCTGCTCTTGCGACGGTCGTTGCACTGGTCGCTCAGAGGGTCTGGCTGCGTTCATTTCAGCCCTGGTTCTGGATCGCCGCCGGGTGCTCACTGGTTCAGATTGCGTGCCATGGACTGTATTCGATTGAAAAGCTGATGGCTCCGCTGACACGGTCGAACGAAGCCATTCTGATGGGAGTCTACGGGTTCATCCACTTTGCGGTGCTGCTGCTGGTAGGCCGTCTTGAACCTCGACGGTGGTCAGTGATTGCCTGCCTCGGTTTTTCCGCCCTCTTTCAAGTCATCTGGCTGCTCACATTCCCTCAGGGAAAGGCTCCAGGGGTTCTGAACGGCGAGTTGATTCTGAACACGGTCGCGTCGGCAGTCGTTCCGTGTGGAGTGGCCATTGCAGGTCTGTTTTCTGTCCTTCGACTTTCCTCCTCACATCAGCAGTGGGCTCTGCGAGGCATCATCGTGTTTCTCGGCGTCATGACCGTGATCACGCTGAATGCACACGATGAAATGCAGCGTGATCGCATGAATGCCCTCGCGATAACATTTGTCGCCGGCATACTGCTGGACTATGCGGCAACCTCGTTCTTTGGCCCCGGACAAAGGCCGATCGGGTTTACCTTCTGGGTCCCGGCGACGACCTTGCTGCTGATCCTGGGAATGCAGCTGAAGTCCATCGCGGCCGCAGAAGTTTCGTCCGACAGTGTTGTGCATCTTTCTCGCAACTTCTACGGTGTGCTACGAGTTCGCAAGGAGGAACCCGAGTACAGTGAGGATGACGATGAACTTGAGATCATGCCCGGAAAGTACTCATTGACGCACGGGCAGATTCGGCACGGATTTCAGTACACCGATGAATATTGGGGCAAGCAGCCCACGACCTATTACGGTCGACAGAGCGGCGTTGGTCTTGCGATCTCGATCTCACGCGACCTTGCAAAGAAATCGGATCAGCACCCGCTGAAGGTTGGAGTCGTTGGATTGGGAACTGGCACGCTTGCGGCTTATGGTGAACCAGGGGAGTCTTTCCGATTCTATGACATCAATCCTGACGTGCTGGCGCTGTCAGAAAAAGGTGTCTTCACCTATCTCAAGGACTGTCAGGGCGACGCGAAAGTTGTGCTCGGTGACGCACGCATCATGATGGAACACGAACTTTCGGAGGGACAGTCGCAGCAGTTCGACGTTTTGGCGATTGATGCATTCAGCAGTGATGCGATTCCAGTCCATCTGCTGACATCGGAGTGTGCTGAGATTTATCGAAAGCACATTCGGCCGGGAGGGATTCTGGCAATCCACATTTCCAATCGTTTCCTGGACCTCGAACCAATCACTCGCGGGATGGCCGAAGACCTGGGCTGGCAGGCCATACTGATCGACAATGACGATGATGATATGACCGGTGTCTTCTCATCATCCTGGGTACTCCTGACGGATAATTCGAGCTTCCTCGACGATCCGACAATTCAGGAATCCATCACTCCGTGGGAGGATGCCGGACGCATCCTTCACTGGACTGACGACTACTCTGGTCTTTGGCAGGTTTTGTCGTTCTGACTTGCTCGCCGTTTCCACTGCCGCAACTCACGACAACTCTGTTCACGACGATACTGCTGACGTCACACAGAAACCGTAATCGGAGTCTTGACCATGTCATTCAGAATTCTGTGGATCCGAATCGCCGGGGTACTGTGTGCAGCCGGTCTCCTTTCCAGCGGTGCTTCAACGGAGTGCGTGGCTCAGGATCTCGCAACCCTGAACTCGACGCCGCTGCTTGAGGTTCATCAAACCCATCGAGAACTGCAGACGTTTCTCCGCAGCCGGATCGCTCCGCTGCCGGTCAGTCACGGTGGAGACGAATGGAAGATTCAGGCCGCCGCGGTTCGCAACTCCGTGCTTCAGAACGTTGTGTATCGCGGAGAGGCAGCGAAGTGGAAAGATCTGCCTGTCCATGCCCAGCTTCTGGAAACGATCGAAGGCGGACCTGGGTACCACATTCAGAAACTGCGTCTGGAAGTGCTGCCGGATCTTTGGATTCCAGCGCTGCTTTACGTTCCGGAAAAGCTCAGCGGAAAAGTTCCCGTCTTTCTGAATGTGAATGGCCACGATGCCAGCGGCAAGGCCGCGGACTACAAGCAGTCACGCTGCATTCATATGGCTCGCAACGGCATCATCGCACTGAATCTGGAGTGGTTTGGCATGGGGCAGCTTGCCTTGCCCGGCTTTGCACATGGGCGAATGAACCAGCTTGATCTCTGCGGTACCAGTGGACTTTCTCCGTTCATCCTGTCGATGTCCCGAGCAATTGATTTCCTCGTCTCCCTGGAGAACGCAGATCCGTCGCGAGTCGGCGTTGCAGGACTTTCAGGTGGAGGATGGCAGACGATTCTGATCAGTTCCATCGACCTTCGAGTCACCCTGTGCAATCCCGTTGCGGGGTATTCGAGTTATCTGACACGCATCGACAATCCGTCTGACCTTGGTGATTCGGAACAAACGCCGGTGGACCTCGGAATGACGGCGGACTATTCCACTCTGACGGCCATGCTGGCTCCTCGAGCCGCCCTGCTGACCTACAACGAAAAAGACAACTGCTGCTTTGCATCGGGACACGCCTTGCCGCCTCTTCTTGCGGCCGCGGAACCGGTGTATGCAACGCTGGGAGTCCCCGAACGCCTTCGATCTCACATCAATCATGATCCGGGCACACACAACTTCCTGCTCGACAACCGACAGGCACTCTATCGCATGATTCGTGATCAGTGGTTCGGCGGTGATGAGTCTCGATTTGCGACCATCGAACGACCTCTGGACAATGAGATTCGAACCAAAGAGCAACTGAACGTGTCGCTGCCGGAAGGCAACCTGGACTTCCAAAAGGTGGCTCTTTCACTCGCCTCCCAGGCGAAAGCGGAGCGTGAATCACGGGGCCGTGTCCCGCGAGACACGAAGCTGAAAGAGATTGCTCAGACGATCCGCCTGCGAGAATACAAGGTATCCGAGACGATGGTGGCCGAAGACAGGATCGGCGACCTCACAGTTCGCCGCTGGACATTGAAGCTCAATGCCGACCTGACCGTACCGCTTGTGGAGTATGCACCGAAAGAAACGAAAGGGGCGGTCGTGCTGTTCAGTGACAAGGGACGAGCTGCTTCCTCCGAAGAAATTTTGTCGCTTGTCAACGAGGGACGCCACGTCTTTGCTGTAGATCTTTTCTACCACGGAGAATGTACCATCCCCGAGCGAGCTTACCTTTGGGCGCTGCTGGTTTCAACCGCGGGCGAACGACCATTGGGACTTCAGGTCGGGCAGCTGAACGCCGTAATCGACTTCGCCGTCAAGCAGGCTCATCAGGCGGTTGAACTGCGTCCGATCGGGGAAGTCAGCTGCCTGACGGCTCTCATTAGCGGTGCCTTGAAGAACGAGTGGATTTCATGGATCAAAGAAACCGGTGGTCTGGAGACGCTCGAAAAGGTCATCACAGAAAACTACTCCTTTGAGCAAGTCCCGGAGTTGTTCTGCTTTGGGCTTCTTCATGTGACGGATATTGAAGAACTTCGCCGACTCAACATGAAGGACTGACAGAGTTCCGGAGATTTGGCCTGCAACTTGTCTGAGGCTCTGGTGTCAGGTAACGATGATGTGGATTAAGATCTGCGGTATTACGAACACGGACGATGCCATCACGGCGACGCGGTCGGGTGTCGATGCGATCGGCCTCAACTTCTTTCGTGGTTCAAAGCGATACGTCACGCCTTCGGTTGCCGCTGAAATTGTTCAGGCTGTGCGGTCAGAGGCTTCCGGAACGTCACCGGATTTTGTCGGTGTCTTCGTGAACTCGGTGGCCGACGAAATTGTTCAGATCGTGCGAAACGTTCAGCTGGACGCCGTACAGTTTCATGGTGAAGAGTCTGAGCAACTGATTCAAAGTGTGCACCAGCAAATCCCGGACATCGCCCTGATTCGCGCGACAAGGATCTCGGCGCAACGTCTTGAGGAGTCTCTGCAGGAACTTGAGACCCTTGCAAAACGCATCCCGCTCTCTGCGTGTCTGCTGGACGCTTACGTGGCCGGGGAATACGGCGGGACGGGACATCAGCTTGGAGCGAATCTGGCGGCAGCGCTCCGGAACCGTGTTCCCAGTCGATTCATCCTTGCGGGTGGCCTGAAAGCCGACAACGTTGCTAACGCGATTCGGACGTTTGGGCCGTGGGGCGTCGACATCGCCAGCGGCGTGGAAATTTCACCTGGCTGCAAAGATGCCGATCTTATGCAGTCGTTTGTCCGGGAAGCCCGCGGTGACGGCTCGGGGAACGTGCGGCTCTGAGAGCCTTTGAAGAACGTCAGAAAGGCGGCTGAGTGTTCAAAGTCGAGTTGCCCTGCGGCAATTCCTGCTGGACCTTCCAGAAACCCTGTGAATTCACTGGAAAAACTCGTGATGACTTGAATCCGGCCAATCGTCTAGACTTCGGCAGAACCTGCCGGAGGCCGTGGCGGAGTCCACGGAATTGGCTCGGCAGTATTATGAAATCTCGATGTCGGAGAAGCAGGGATGCGTCAGGTGACGATTCGTCAACGCGCAGCGTCCGAAAACGCTTTGAATGTCAGCCATATTCTGCTGACACTGGGAATCCTGGTCGTCAGTGCTGTGCCCGGAATGGCTCAGCAGAGTCAGTTGCCACCCGCCGAACAGTGGCTGAAGACCTATGTTCCGTCACAAAAGGGAGTTGAGATTGATACTCCCCCGGCTGCCGAATTCGGCAAATGCCGCGTTGCTTCAGAGAACGGCAGCGTGGCGGTCTATGGCCCGGCCAACGAAATTCTGCGGCGGTTCAGCGATTCCAACGGCGACCGCTATCCGGACATGTTTCACTATTACCATCTTGGTCTGGAGGTCTACCGCGAGATCGATACCAACGGCGACTACAAGGCCAAAAAGAACACGCGTCCTGATGAGTACCGATGGATGAACTGGGGCGGAACTCGCTGGGGGATCGACCAGAACGAAGACGGCAAGATCGACGTCTGGAAGGTTCTGTCCGCTCAGGAAGCCGCTCGCGTTGCCATCGAAGGATTGATCAATGGCGACCTGCAGGCCATTAGTACTGTGATGCTGAACGATGCCGACATTCAGACTCTGAAACTTCCTGCAGCGATGGCAAAGGAACTGCAGGCATCCGTTTCAGACCTCGCCAAGAAGGCTCAGGCTTCTGTTTCTGCCGCTGGCGGAAAGGCTCTGAATTCGAAGTCTCAGTGGGTGCGTTTTGACCCACCGCTGCCGGGTGTCATTCTCGCGGAGCAATCAGGAGCACCGGCCGATATAACGGTTTACGAGAACGCGATGGCGTATGTCCAGAACGGCGAGAAGCTGGACCTGATCTCTGTGGGCGAGATGGTGCAGGTTGGAAATGTCTGGAAGCTGGTCTCCATGCCAACACCGCTGGACACCTCCGGCAAGGCTGTTGTTTCGGTCGGCGGGATCTTCATGCGACCCGGCGGAGAAGGCAGCACGAACGGCGGCGGTGATCCGACTGAAATGCCGGCGGAAATGCAGAAGCTGCTTGTTGAGCTGCAGGGCCTGGATGAAAAGAGTCCGGCTCCGGATGCCGCTCCCAAGGCACTTGTCGACTACAACGTGGCCCGAGCAAACATCTCTGAAAAGCTGATCACCATGGCTCGCAGTGATGATGAACGAGCGCAGTGGATTCAGCAGTTCGTGGACAGTCTCTCAACCGCCACTCAGTCCGGTCTGTATCGAGAAGGTCTGACTCGTCTTCAGACAATGGAAGAAGCTGTTCGCGCCAATCAGACATTGAAAGGCTATGTGTACTATCGTCGTCTGATGGCGGAATACGCCGTCCGTTTGAAAGAGGATGACAGTTCCGCAGGTGAAGCCGAAGTGAAGAAGGCTCGGGAAGCCACGCAGAAATGGTGGTTCGAACAACTGGAAGCCTTCGCGCGGCAGTGGCCCAATTCGGAAGATGCACCGGATGCTGTCGTGCAGCTTGCGATCAGCTATGAGCTAATGGGACGCATCAATGATGCTCAGGCCTGGTACGAGCGGCTGGCAAAGAACTATCCTCAGACAGAAGGCGGCATCAAGGCAGCCGGCGCGCTGCGACGACTTGGTCTGACGGGCAATCCGCTTCAGCTGTCCGGCAAGACGCTGCAGGGCCAGAACCTCAGTTCCGCTCAGTACAAGGACAAGGTCACTCTGGTCATCTTCTGGGCCTCTTACGCACAGCCTTTCACGGATGACCTTGAAGCCATCAAAGCCGTCTATGCCAAGCACCAGAAGGCAGGCTTTGAGATCCTGGGGATCAACCTCGATCCGGATCTAACCATGCTTGCGGCTTACATGAAGCAGCATTCGATCACCTGGCAGAACCTGCGCGAGGCCCCGAAAGAACAGGGACAGCCACCAGGAGACTTCGGGTTTGGAATTGTTTCGATTCCAACGATGTTCCTTGTCAACAAGCAGGGCATCGTCGAAGGTGGCATTACGATTCGAAACCTGGACATCGCCGTCGATACTCTGATTCAGGGCAAGAAACTGGAATCCCTGAAGCCAACAAATCAGGCTCCGGAAGAAACCGGTAATGGCAATGCGACGGCGGAAGGCAAGAGTGGCACGAAGGGCTAAGTGCCTGTCTGGAACGATGCATCCGGAAGACGACGGTATGGCTTAACTGCCGGCTGAAGTCGACGACGACTCCTTCACCAATTCTTCACCAAAGCCCGGTCTTATCCGCCGGGCTTTGTCTTGCGCAATGAGGTCGTTGTGAATGGTTGTCAACGTAGGTCCTTTCTGCCGGATCTGCCGGAAAGGACTTTCGCCGATAGGCGAACCCAGGTTCTGGCACGTTCATCATTCAATCCCGCTCGCCATGTGGCAATCTCATGGCGATGTCGTTTCCACGTTGTGCTTTGAAGAATGTGGCAACTGAGCGGAGTGCTGGTAGCGGCAAGGCCGCGAAGTGCCGCCCGGCAGTCGGCACCTACACGCGAAGTGCCGCCCGGCAGTCGGCACCTACAAATGTCCGCGACTGCGCCTGCCCGGATGCGGAACCGCAGAAGCTTTGCGAAACGGAGAACCGTTCGATACGCTCCGTCTTATTGAGTTGGCAAAACGAAGCGACTCCCGGTTACAAGGGGATGAAGAGTGTCTGAGGTTCTTGACAGTTTTCAGATTGAATGGCACGGAAACACGGTGATCGTGACGCCGGCGTCCAGCGTGGAATCATTGAACTGGGATCTTGTCGAGCAGGCAGCGGATCTCGTGATGGAACCGCTGAATGACCAGGAAGCTCCGATGGTCATCGTGGACCTCAGCCGCGTGGGTTATTTTGGCTCAGTGTTTCTTGCACTGCTTCTGCGATGTCACAAGTTCGTCAAGAAAAAAGGTGGCGAACTTGTCCTGTGCGGTGCCAGCGATATGGCGCTCGAACTTCTTCGTATCACCGCGCTGGATACGATCTGGGCGATCTATGACAATCGCCAGGAAGCAATGAACGCGCTGCTGAGCTAGTGGACGCAGGACGCTGTCAGCCTGATGAGGCTGGCACCCCATTGCCAGTTCTTTGATCACTCGGTCCATGGAATGGTGAGGTCATCGTGAAGCGGCATCCACTCAAGCATCCGCAGTCATCTGAATCCGAGGTGATTGAACACGTCGCCGAACTTCGTCAGCACGAGGAACTGATCAACGAGATCAAGCTCACAGCTGACAAACTGGCGAATGATGGCGCAACGCGAGGTGACCTGAAGATCCTGAGCCGAGCACTCAAGGAACTTCGGTACGCGTTCAAGGTCTTCGCGCCGTATCGACGAAACCGAAAGGTTTCCGTCTTCGGCTCGGCGCGAACTCGACAGGACCATCCGTGTTACCAGACCGCTGAAACGTTCGGCCGACGAATGGCAGAAGAAGGCTGGATGGTTGTCACTGGTGCCGGCGGCGGAATCATGGAAGCGGCCCATCGCGGTTCGGGACGCGAAATGGCGATGGGATTGAATATCCTTCTTCCCTTCGAACAGGAAGCCAATCCCGTCATTGCGGGTGATCCCAAGCTGGTCAGCCTGAAGTACTTTTTTACTCGCAAGCTGATGTTCGTCAAAGAAGTCCATGCGATCGTGACATGTCCTGGTGGCTTCGGAACTCTTGACGAAGCCTTTGAGACGCTGACTCTGGTTCAGACCGGCAAACGCGACCTCATGCCTCTTGTCATGCTGGATGAACCCGGCGGAACGTACTGGTCTGCGTTCCTGAAGTATGTTCGAGATGAGCTGCTGGACAACGGCCTGATTTCGCCAAGTGACCTTTCGCTGTTTCGAGTCACCGACAAAGTTGAAGAAGCTGTCGAAGAAGTCCTTGGATTCTACAGCGTCTACAACTCGATGCGGTTCATTCGCGACCGGCTTGTTCTTCGACTCCACGTGGCACCTACCGATCATCTGATGCAGCGGCTCAACGACGAGTTTGCTGATGTCTGCGCCAGTGGCCGCATCGAGCGTGCCGAACCGCATCAGGTGGAAGCCGACGATGAGCACCTGCTGTCGCTGCCGCGGATCGCGCTGACCTTCAATCGGAAGGCCGTGGGACGGCTGCGAGAAATGATCGATGTGATCAACTGCGAACTCGAAGGCTACTGCGGCATTTGCTCGGAATGACCGCAGCCCCGAAAACGCCGTGACATGACCTGTAGCGGGCCTCGCCGGAGATCCCGCTACGTTTGCTGATCTCTGAAATTTGCGTTACGACTGGAAGAATGTCGTTTCCGCGGTCGTTCGCAACAGTTTGCGACGGTCGGCTTCGCTCACGAAATCGAGTCGTTCCTGAACAAGTCGAATCGAATCAGCATATGTGTTCGGCGCGTCCAGTTGATAGGGAGAATCGCTGGCCCACATCAGTCGATCTGGCCCAAAGGTTTCATAGAGCCGCTTGATCATGGGGGCGAGTTCGTCGTGGGGCGGTTGCTTTCGTCCGAGCGCGTAGTACGCTGAGATCTTGACGCGAACTTTGTCGTGCTTTGAGAGGCCGCAAAGAGCAGCGACGTCGGACTCACGAATTTCGCCGGTGATGCCAACTCGGGCAAAGTGATCGATGACCACAGGCGTCTCCGGGTACTTCTGACACCACTCACTGACCTGCGGAATGTTCTCCGGGTTGATCAGGCAGCACATCGCCTGTCCCGTTTCTGCTCCCGTTTTCCACATCAGCTTCATTCCATCGCCGCCCAGCCAGTCCTTGCGGTCCTCGCGCGGTCCGATTCGGAAACCAGTGACGCCCGTTTGCTTCATTGTCTTCATCGTTTGATCGACATGCGGCTTCGTGTCGTCAATCTGTCCGACGATTCGAAATCGCTTTGGATGCTTCTTCCACGTATCGATCAAATACGAGTTGTCAAAACCGTGGTATGGATGGTGCTGGATCAGGACGACTCGGCCAACGCCAACAGGTTCCGCAACCGCCATCAGCTCTTCGTCCGTGAAACTGCGTGGCGCGAGGACATCGACGGTCTGATTGTTTCGAAGCGGGTAGGCCTTCAGGTCCGTCGTCCAGATGTGGGAATGAGCGTCAATCCACGGATGCTTCTCATCGTCATCGGTCGCCGCTGACAACTCGGCCACGGAAAACAGGGGAGCGGCAGCCGTGGTTGCGGCAAACGCGAGCATGGTGCGACGAGACATGTGAGAATTCATGACGCGATCCTGTCACTGAAGAGTTCGAAGTCGGTACGGCAATCGTCGGATTTCAACATGGCAGTGTAAGAATATCCATCGACTTGAACGAACCCGGGTCGTTTTGTTCTGAGACTTGTCGTCGGCCGAGTTTGACCTTTTGAGATCGGAGCCTGATCCGGCTATCATCACAGGCCTCGCACCGGCATTCCATCGTCTGCCTCCGCTAGTGACCACCGTGTTCCCGCCGACTCCAGAATCAACTCTGTGTTTTCCCGATTCTTCATCGACCGTCCAATCTTTGCCTCGGTGATCTCGATTGTCATCACCATGGTCGGCGCCCTCGCGCTGACTCAACTGCCGCTGGCTCAGTATCCGCCAATCGCGCCACCGACTGTGGAAGTCGGATGCAACTATCCAGGAGCGAGTGCTCAGACCGTCGCTGAAACTGTGGCCGCTCCGATCGAGCAGCAGGTCAACGGTGTGGAAGACATGCTGTACATGAACTCGTCCAGCACCAACGACGGATCGTACGCATTGACAGTGACGTTTAAGCCCGGAGTGGACCTGAATCTTGCTCAGGTTCTTGTTCAGAACCGAGTCAGCCTCGCGCTTCCGACTCTTCCGGAAGTCGTCCGTCGGACCGGCGTGACGACTCGAAAACGTTCGCCCGATATTCTGCTGACCGTCAGCATTAATTCACCGGACGGTCGCTACGACCAGCTCTACCTGAGCAACTATGCCCGGCTTCATTTGCAGGACGAACTGAGTCGACTTCCCGGCGTCAGTGAAGTGCGTGTGTTCGGCCAGCGAGATTACAGCATGCGAGTCTGGCTGGACCCGGACAAACTGGCCGCACGAGGCCTGGCAGTTGCGGATGTCTCGAATGCGATTCGAGAACAGAATGCGGAAGTCGCGCTGGGCCAGCTTGGACAGGCTCCGGCAATTCCCGGGCAGTCGTGGCAGATTCCGCTGACTGTTCGAGGGCGTCTTGAGTCCATTGAGCAGTTCGAGGACATCATCATTCGAAGCGAATCGGATGGACGAACGATGCGTATTCGCGATGTGGGCCGAGTGGAAGTGGCCGCGCGAGCCGAAGAGACGAACAACCGCTTCAATCAGAAACCCACTGTCGGACTTGCCATCTTTCAGCTGCCGGACGCCAATGCTCTTGAAACCGCCGATGCCGTCAAGGATCGCATGAAGGAATTGTCTGTCGACTTCCCTGAAGGCATGATCTTTGAAGCGGGTTACGACACGACGCCTTTCATTCGCGAGTCGATCCGGGAAGTGTTCAAGTCGCTTCGAGACGCGGTCATTCTGGTGGCTCTTGTAGTGCTCATTTTTCTCCAGGGATGGCGACCGGCCATTATCCCGTTGATTGCCGTGCCGGTGGCGATCATCGGCACCTTTGCGGCAATGGCAATTGCGGGATTCAGCCTGAACAATCTCACGCTGTTCGGGCTGGTCCTTGCGATTGGGATTGTGGTCGATGACGCGATCGTCGTCGTGGAAGCCGTGGAACAGTACATCGAACGAGGTTTGTCGCCGCGCGATGCCGCCTTCAAGGCAATGGATGACGTGACTGGTCCGGTGATCGCGGTCGGCCTCGTTCTGTCGGCCGTGTTTATCCCCTGCGCATTTGTGACGGGCATCATTGGTGAATTCTTCCGTCAGTTCGCGCTGACGATTGCCATTTCGACGGTCATCTCGACGATCAATTCGCTGACACTCAGCCCGGCACTGGCGGCGCTGCTGCTGCGACCGGCTCATGGACCACAGGACTGGCTGACTCGTCTTTTGAATCTTCTGTTCGGCTGGCTGTTTCGCATTTTCAACTTTGGAATGCGATGGTCGGTGTTCGGATACACAGCGATGACCGGACGACTGCTTCGAGTTCCCGTCCTTGTGCTGGTCGTGTATGTCGGCCTGCTCGGACTGACATGGGCCGGCTTCAAATCACTGCCAACCGGGTTCATTCCATCGCAGGACAAAGGCTATCTCGTCTGCAGCGTGCAGCTGCCCGACGCCGCCGCATCCGAACGAACGCTGAGGACACTGGAACGTGTCGAGAAGATCACGCTCGATACGCCCGGCGTTCAGAGCATCAATGCGATTGCGGGGAATTCGTTTCAGCTGGGAGCCCGTGCGTCCAACTTCTGTTCGATGTTCATCATTCTTGACCCGTTCGAGGAAAGGACGACGCCAGAGACCACTGCTGCCGCCATCCAGGAGAATCTGCTGAAGCAGTACGCTCAGAAAATTCCAGAAGCCACCGTGACGATCAATCCGCCTCCGGCCGTTTCCGGGCTGGGCCGTGCCGGCGGCCTGAAGATCATGATCGAAGACCGAGGTGACATCGGATTGAAGGCCCTTCAGGATCAGACCGACCAGCTGGCTCGAAAAGCCGGTGAACTTCCTCAGCTTCGAGGTATCCAGAATGTCTTCAATGTGAATGCTCCGCAATTGTATGTGGACGTGAATCGCGATGCCTGCTTCGCACTTGGCGTCAACATGGCTGAAGTCTTCGGGACACTTCAGGGCTATCTCGGTTCCCGTTACATCAACGACTTCAACATGTATGGTCGGACGTGGCAGGTCGTTGTCCAGGCCGATCTGCCGTTTCGTGACCGCATTGAAGATGTTCGCAAGCTGCACGTTCGAAGTCGTGACGGCAAGATGATTCCGCTGGGGACCGTTGCCAGCGTGCGACGAATCGGCGGGCCTCTGATGGTGACTCGATACAACATGTATCCAGCCGCGGCCATCACAGCAAACACTTCGCCCGGAATCAGCAGCGGCGAGGGAATTCAGGCCATCGAGGAACTCGCGCGACGCGAGCTTCCCGCCACGATGGCTTATGAATGGACCGAGCTTTCCTATCTGGAACGAACATCAGGAAGCACGGGACTGATGCTGTTCCTGTTCTCTGTGGCCTTTGTGTTTCTCGTTCTTGCAGCCCTGTATGAAAGCTGGTCTCTTCCCTTGGCTGTCATCATGGTGGTCCCGATGTGTGTCCTTTGTTCGATCGCCGGTGTCGCCGTTGCCAAGCTGGACATCAACATTTTCACTCAGATTGGGTTCGTGGTCCTGATCGGGCTGGCCTGCAAGAACGCGATTCTGATTGTGGAGTTCGCGAAGCTGCGGCGCGACGAGGGCGAAGAGATTCACTCGGCCATTCTTCAGGCCTGCCGCTTGCGGCTGCGTCCCATTCTGATGACATCGTTCGCCTTTATTCTTGGTGTCGTGCCGCTGGTTCTGGCCACTGGGGCCGGATTCGAAATGCGGCGTGCCCTCGGAACCGCGGTCTTCAGCGGTATGCTGGGAGTGACCGTCTTCGGAATCTTTCTGACGCCTGTCTTCTGCCTTGTGGTGGATCAGGTTTCACACTGGTCAGTTTTCCGTTTCGCGGCATTCCTGAACCCGTTTTCCGGCCTGCCCAGACTCCTGAGACTCCGACGGCGCCCGCCAACGAATCCGGCTTAACTGCTGAACAGATAATTACTTGCGAAGAACGGCGTTCGCCCGTAGAACGAAGAAAACTCAGCATCTTTTCCCTGCCCTCGCCATTTATTCAGGCTGATGCACATTACCGCATGTGAACGCTTGATGCGGGTGCTATAGTTTCGGCAACAGGCGACGTCCCAACGGCAGGTGACGCCCCGGATCCACAAAGGGATGGATTCGGGTCAATCGAACGAAAGTCAAGACAAGCGATGAAGATACAGCAGTTCCTTGAACATTACGGAGTCAGGATCAACCCGTTCAGTCAGGAAGACGCGCAGTCGGACCACATCTTCCAGCAGCACTGCGCTGAGACAATTCATCACCCGGCATGGGACAAAGTGCTGGGAGACTGCCAGAATCCGAGCACTGCAATTGTTTTTGGAGAAAAGGGAGCTGGCAAAACGGCCATCCGCCTGCAGCTGATCAAAGCTCTGCAGGACCACAACCTGAAGCATCCAAACGACCGCGCGTTTGTGATCAGCTATGACGACCTGAATCCGTTTCTGGATGCGTTTCGTGATCGCCTGCGCGGACGGCGTCGGAATCCAGACAACGCTGTGAAAGAATGGCGTCTGTGGGACCACATGGATGCCATCCTGACACTCAGCACTCGACGGCTCTGCAACACGATCCTGGACCGACAGTCGGGATCTGAATTCAATCCGGATCAACTTCGGGAGATGCCACGTCAGCGCAAGCGTGACCTTCTGATGCTGGCAGCCTTCTATGATCAGTCCTCCGACCAGTCACATACTCGCCGCTGGCAGTCATTGAAGAAGGCAATCGGATACAGCGCGCCGTTCGTTCACTGGCGATTTGCACTTGGCGTGATCGTGACGCTGGCGGTGCTTGCGTTTGCACTTCGTGATCTGTTCTCCACGCCGCTGACGGCCATCAAGGAACTGAGGCACTGGTGGATCTATGTGGTGATCGCAGTGGGCTGGGCCGCATGGGCTCAGAGGTATGTGTCGCTGTGGTGGCGAGCACGTCAGGTGGCCAAACAGGTTCGCATTCTGGAACACGGCACATCGTCGCTGCGAACAATTTTGTCTCGCTTTCCAGCCGCGGAAATCGATGATCAGCCAATTCCATCACGCGACCGAAGTGATGACCGCTACGAGCTTCTTGCCAAGCTGCAGCGACTGCTGAAACCGCTGGGGTACAGCAGCATCATTGTTCTGGTAGACCGTGTCGATGAGCCTCATCTCATCAACGGTTCAGCAGAACGAATGAAGGATTTTCTGTGGTCGATGTTCGACAACAAGTTCCTGAAGCACCCAGGCATCGGATTCAAGATGCTTCTGCCGCGGGACGTTGTCTTCTTCCTGGGCCGTGAGGAGAAGGAATTCTATGAGCGATCACGGCTGGACAAGCAGAACCTGATCAAGTCTCTGGAGTGGACTGGCGAGTCACTGTTTGACATGGCGACGAACCGCATTCGAGCCTGTCTGGCGGACACTAATACCGCGACGTCAACGACGATCACGATTCGGGACTTTTTCGCTGAGGACATCACGCGGGATGATCTCATTGCAAAGTTCTCCCGTCTTCGAGTCCCTCGGCATCTGTTTCGCTTCCTCTATCGCCTGCTGACAGAACACTGCAATCGCGCGACGGAGGACCAGCCGTCATGGAAGATCAGTCGAGTGACGCTGGAGATGGTCACCGACGCCTATGCACGAGAAATGGAAGCTCTGGACCGAGGCATGGGAACCGGCTGATCGCTGCAGCAACGGCATTTCGAAGAGGGTCGGAGGGTCGACGCAGTGGCGCATTCACGCTGACGGTTTGATCAAATTAGTCCATTCCCCAGGTTGAATCGAATCAGTGGATTGCGATACTCACGACCATCGCAGGACGTTCATGAGAATCCAATCCATGACGTCACTCGTCCACTTTCACGTTCACTCGTCGTGCTGAAGGGGCTGGGGTATGCAGAGTGACCTGATTCCCGCGGACTACTCCATTTGGCTGGAATCGGTGAAATCCCGAATCCAATCCGCGCGAAGTCGAGCCGCCCTGGCCGTCAATGCGGAACTCATCCAACTCTATCACTCGATTGGCAGCGACATTCTGGAACGCCAGACCCGCCACGGCTGGGGCAGCAAAGTCATCGCCAGGGTAGCGGCAGACCTGAAGTCCGCGTTTCCGGACATGAAGGGATTTTCCACGCGAAATGTGAAATACATGCGGTATTTCGCAGAACATTGCCCCGATGGCAAATTTGGGCAGCAAGCTGCTGCCCAATTGCCCTGGTTCCACATCGTCACGTTGCTGACCCAGGCGGAGCCTACCGAGCGTGAATGGTACGCCGTCCACGCGATCGCAGGTGGCTGGTCGCGTCACACGTTGCAAACGAACCTGAAGAGCCAGCTGAAACAAAGGCAGGGAGCTGCCGTGACAAACTTTGCGAGTCTGCTGCCAGCCTCTCAGTCGGCATTGGCCCAGGAGACGCTGAAAGATCCGTATCTTTTCGACTTCTTAGGCCTTGCGGACGACGCCCACGAGCGCGAAATCGAAAACGCTCTCATTCGCCACATTACCCGTTTTCTGTTGGAACTCGGAGCGGGGTTTGCCTTTGTCGGCCGACAGTTCCGATTGGAAGTTGGTGGCGACGAGTTCTATATCGACCTGTTGTTTTATCACACGCGGTTGAAGTGCTACGTGGTGATCGAACTGAAAGGCACTGCCTTCAAACCCGAACACGTTGGGCAGCTGAACTTCTACCTGAGCGCGATCGATTCCCTGGTGAAAGCGGTCGACGACAGACCGACAATTGGGCTGCTTCTCTGCAAGAGCCAGAACCGCATCGTTGCCGAGTATGCTCTGCGAGACACGACCAAACCCATGGGGATCGCCGAATACCAACTGCTCCAGTCGCTTCCTGAGCCCCTGCAGACAAACCTGCCGAGCATCGAGGAGATCGAAGCCGAACTCGCGGGAGAAGCCATTGACGAGTAACTACACTCCACCCGTTTCGTCGAACGAATCATTGATGGTCGTGCAGTTGGTCTTTCGGCTGATGCGTTTCAGCAGTCCCTTCAGAACTTTGCCCGGGCCGACTTCGTAAAAGTCGTCGCAGCCTTCCTGCAGCATCAGATTGATCGAGTCTTCCCATCGTACTGGGCTCAGAACCTGTCGGATCAGCAGATCGCGGATCTCTTCTGGATCCGTATGTGTCTGAGCATCGACATTGGAGACTACTGGGATCTCAGGCGATCGAATCTCCACTTCCGCCAGCGCTTCAGCAAGAGCTTCATCAGCGGGACGCATGATGTTTGTGTGGAAGGCACCTGCGACGGCCAGAGGAATCGCTCTGCCGCCGGCAGCGACAGCGAGCTCCGCGGCTCGTTCACATGCGGCATTCTCACCACTCACCACCAGATTGCCCGGGCAGAGGAAGTTCGCAATCTGAATGGAACCATGGGCTGACGCTTCTTCGCAGATCTTTTCGACCTGAGGACGATCAAGCAGCAGAATGCTGACCATTCCGGAAGGCGTGGCATCCGCGGCGGCCTGCATCGCTTCGCCTCGTCGCTTCACGACTCGCAGGCCATCTTCAAACGACATGGCTCCGGAAAACACAAGAGCTGTGTATTCACCAAGGCTGAGGCCCGCGGCCATTTCACACGCCAATGCGACTTCCGGGTTGTCCGCCCGGAGCTTCTCCAGAGCGGCAAGACTGGTGACGAACAGAGCGGGCTGGCTGATGACAGTCGAATCCAGCTCCGATGCAGGACCTTCGAAACACAGTTTCGCCAGGTCAAATCCCAGGATCTGAGCAGCTCGGTCATAGAGCTCTCTGGCCTTGGGATACTGTTCCGCAATTTTGCGTCCCATGCCGACGTGCTGCGCACCCTGACCTGGGAAAAAAAGGGCAATCTTTGGCATCGACTATTCACCCTGAGCGAGCAGGTCGCTGATCTGTGAATTGATGTGATGGTTGTCGATCTCAGTCGCCATTCGAAGTGCATTTCGAATGGAACGATGGTCACTGGATCCGTGACAGATAATGCAGATCCCGTCGATTCCCAGCAGCGGTGCTCCACCGGACTCCTGGTACTGGAACTGATCGGTCACGCTGTCGAGCGTCTGTTCTGCAACTTCTCGCTCGACACTCAGGTTCTTCATCATCGCTTTCCCAACGGTCTTCAAAAGGAACTCGGCCATTCCTTCACTGACCTTCAGGATCACGTTGCCGACAAAGCCCTCACAGATGATGACATGAACATCACCGTGATAGACATCGCGACCTTCGACGTTTCCAATGTAATTCTCACGCACTGGTGACTTTACCAGCAGTGCATGTGTTTCGCGGTAGAGGTCGGTGCCCTTCCCCTCTTCGCTGCCAATGTTCATCAGGCCCACGCGTGGATTCTCGATGCCCAGCATTGAGCGAGCATAAACGAGTCCCATTGAGCCGTACTGAGCCAGATGCTCAGGCCGCGCAGCCGGATTTGCACCCACGTCGATCAGGATGCAGGATCCCTTCAGCGTCGGCAGACGGACAGCGATGCCGGGACGCTTGACGCCTTTCAGAAACAGGCGAGTCTTCAGGCCGGCAGCAACGACCGCACCCGTGTGTCCAGCACTGACGACTGCTTCCGCATGACCGGACGCCATCAGCTGCCAGCACTTGGCGATCGAACAATTTGGCTTTTCGCGCAGCGCAGTCGTCGGCTTTTCGTCCATGCCGACCCAGCCCTCCGCCTCCACAAGTTGTATGGAAGGCGGGAGCGTTCCGACTTTGGCGATCTCTGCTTCCAGGATCGGGCGATCACCGACCAGAAGAATTTCGAGGTTCGCAATTCGCTCAACAGCCTCAAGGGCACCCACGATATTCGGGCCGGGAGCGAAGTCGCCGCCCATCGCGTCCAGAGCGATCCGCATCGAACCTATTCCTCTGATTCCTCAACGAGCGTTCGGCCCTGGTAGTAACCACAGGTCGGACAAATCACGTGAGTTGGCGCCATCGTTCCACACTGCGGACACTTCGCAAGCTGACGAGGCTTAATCGTGTTGTGACTGTTACGCTTTCGCGAACGTGACTTGGAGTGCCTTCTCTTGGGCTGGGGCATGACAAACTTCCAGACTCAATAAATTCCACAATGACCAGAACTCGCTGCTTCCAACATCGTGCTGCAGCAATCGACTTTCACCGTTCCAGCCGTTTGGTCCAGCCAGTTCGGTGACGTTTGCGAGCTATTGCTTTCGACACGTACCCCTGAATTCCACAGGGTTTTTCGCATATTTCAATGCGATCGGGCGCCCTTCCAACATTCTTTCCCGACTTCTTTTGTTCGTCCCCCCAGCGTTTAACGCAGAGGACGCCACATTCGGAAGAAAGGTTGACAAATGTCCATGAGTTCCCGGCGAGAAGCGGGCATGGTGTCAGACAGGATTGTGAATGTCAAGGAGGAGTCCGCTTTTGCACCAGATTTGCCATCGAACACGCGTCGTTGAGATTGTGCATTCGAATTTCCGGCACCTTGAGTTCATGGGATCAGGCAGAGGCGGCCTCCTTCATCGCCTGCCAGAGCACTTCGACGTGATGCTGCTCAGTATTCTCCGCACCGATCGAAACCCTCACCATCCAGCGCCCATTCAGGGTGGCCGGCGTCAGGTAGGTGCGGCCGGACTGGTTGAGTGAATTCACCCAGTTCAGAGTATGTCGATCCAGCTCTTCCTCCGTCACTCCTTCAGGCTCATGACGCACACAGAGCGTTTGAAGCTGCACAGGTGCCAGTACTTTCCACGAAGGCTCATCGGCGATCTGCGCGGCCAGCCACTGAGCATTCTGAAGGTCCCTTCGCAGCCGCTTCTGTAAGCCGGCGATTCCCTGTTCACGGATCAGCAACCATAACTTCAGAGCACGAAAACGACGGCCCAGCGGAAGTCCCCAGTCACGGTAGTTCTTCACCTGGCCATCCGCCGTCGTTTGCAGGTAACTGGGATTCGTCGACATGACTCGAACCAGATGCTGAGCATCCTTCACATAGTAAACCGAACAATCGAAAGCCGCTCCCATCCACTTGTGGGGATTCACGACAATCGAATCTGCTCCTTCAACTCCATCCCACATCCAGCGGCATTCCGGCAGGATCATCGCCGATCCCGCCATCGCAGAATCGACATGCACCCAAAGTCCATGACGCTTCGCTGCCTCGATGTTCTTACGAAGAGGATCCACGGCCGTCGTCGTAGTCGTACCTGTCGTCAGCACAACGGCACATGGCTTTCGACCTTCCGAGATATCCCTGCGAATTGCGGCATCAAGAGATTCCGGACACATTCCGAAATTCGCGTCGTGTGAAACAACTCGCACATTCTGTCGACCGAAACCGGCCAGCAGCGCGGCTTTATCGACCGAACTATGACTATGAGCCGACACGTAAACAACAAGCGGACGATCTTCCGCCTGCAACCCACCTCTCACCAATCCATAGTCGGATGTCCGCTCCCTGGCGCTGAGCAGCGCGACGAGCGTGCTGGTTGATGCGGTGTCCTGGATGACGCCCTGCCAGGAATCAGACAAGCCCAGCATCTGTCGAAGCCAGTCGGTTGCGACTTCTTCCACTTCCGTCAGCGCGGGGCTCGATTGCCAGGCCAGGCCAAGGACGCCGAGGCCCGTGCTGAGCATGTCTCCCAGCACGCTGGCCAGCGAACTGTTCGCAGGGAAATACCCAAAGAACATCGGATGCTGCCACAGCGAAAGTCCTGGCAGCACGACTTCGTCCAGATCCTTCAACACGTCGGCGAACGGTTCAGCATCGACCGGTGGATTCGCTGCAATCTTTGATCGCACTTCACCCGGTTTGGTCTGAGCCATCACGGGCCGAGTGTGAAGGCTGGATCGGTAGTCAGCGATCCAGTCGATGATCTGATGGCCGTATCTGCGAAACTCTTCCGGAGTCATGGTTTCTCTGCTGGTCTGTACTTCCGAAACTTCCGAACTGCTGTCCCGGTTTGCTGTTCTGGATTGCCATCCCGGATTGCCGGATCAAAGACCTGGTTTTGGTGGAGTCACAGGGGCCTTCCACGGATCAACACCCGTCGTGCTGAGCTTCCGCTTCCAGACGCTGTCGCCACAGGTCACATACAGGGTCTTTCGATCCGGGCCGCCAAACGTCACATTCGACAGCCACTTCGCTTCCGGCTTTCGAATAATGAAGTTGACTCGACCCGGCTGGTCAAGAACCTGAACACCAAGAGTCGTCGTCACATAGATCCGACCTTCCGTGTCGACTGCCATACCATCCGCATCCGACTTGCCATGATCTGTGACGTGCAGCCAGCCATATTCCTGAGCAGCAGTCAGGCTTCCATCAGCTTCGATATGAAATGACCAGCAGAAGCGGCCCTTTGTATCGGAGACATTGAAGAGCGTCTGATCGGGACTGGTGATCAGTCCGTTGGGGAATTCAATTCCCGTATGAACTTCCTTCTTCGATCCATCTGCCTTGAAATGCCAGACCTTCTTCGCAGTGGGCTCGGTCACGTATCCACTTCCATCCGGCAGGACAACAACGTCGTTGCCCTTGATGCCTTCCACAACGACTTCGCGAGTCCCATCCATGGCATAGCGAACAATCTGAGCATCATCGGCTCGGCAGGCGTAGAGCTTACCATCCGGGCCAAACATCAGTCCGTTGGTCGCCCCTGTTTGTTCGGCAAAGACACTTACGTCTCCATTCACATCCACTTTGTGAATTCGGTCATTGGGAATGTCTGTGAAGTAGAGTTCTCCTGTGTCACTGACAGTGGGACCTTCCGTAAAGCCATGCCCGCTGCTGACCAGCTGCCAGTCTTCCCCGTCGACGAGCACATCGATTCGACGTTCTTTTGCCTTACCCGGTTTGAGCGGCTGAGGATACCCCTTCCAGATCCATCGCAACGCCTCCGGCATGATCGCCGCGCCGTGCTTTGCGTTGTGACCGCCTTCGCCCCAGACATGGTTCACTTCGTAACCGGCATATTCGAGGGCCGACAGCATTTCCTGATTCGCATGCCACCAGCTGCCGGCGTAAATATTAAGGTCTGAGGAACCATCCTGAAGGAAGATTCGCAGCGGCTTGTTTTCCGTTTTGCGAATCAAGCCCGGAAACTGATCACCTCCGCGAAGTGACACAAACGTTCCGATCGTACTGATGACTCGACGAAACTCATCGGGCCGTTCCCATGCCGCGTTGAAGGCACAAATGCCACCGGAACTGGCTCCGGCGATGCAACGGTCATCCGGGTTGTCGCTGAACTTCCATGTCTTCGAAACTTCCGGCAGCAGTTCTTCGATCAGGAAGCGAGCATAACGATCGCCGAGCCCATCGTATTCGAAGCTGCGGTTGTACCTGGCCTGTGCTTTGTCGTTCGGGGCAGGAACATGTCCATGTCCGACAAAGATGCCAAGCTGAACCGGGATTTCGCCAGAGTGAATCAGGTTGTCCAGCACGGTTGGCAGTTTCCATCCGTTGGCCATCCCGAGCCCATCCTGAACAACCATCAGAGCCGGTGGCTTTTCCGGACTGTATCCGGCCGGTACGTAGACCCAGTAATCACGAATCGTGCCGGGGAAGATTTGGCTGCGGAACTGAAATGGTCCTTCAATCTTGCCTTTGGCCACACCTTCCTTTTCAACCGACTCCGGCGGCAATGGATAATCGGGTTCCTTTGTCTGGCTCATGGCCGGCCGACCGGAGATGGTCACCGCGGTTGCACACAGAAAGGCCAGCAGAGTCATCGAACGCATAGATAATCCTCGCCCCAGATTGGTGGAAGTTCCGTGAGCGGCAAGGCGCTAGCCGCTGATGTTCGCGTCGAGTATAGCGTGGCGAGTTTCATGTGCCATGTCACAGGGCGAACAGGATGTGTGTGCGAACGCCACGTGCGGCACCCCCTCCCGAACTTGCTGACTCTCGTTCGACCTCCCCCCAAACGGGGTTTGGGGAAGGAGGGTTTAGGGGCAACGGGCGAATCCTGGCGACGATGCTTTCATTACTCGCGGGCCGTGCGATCAAAACGCAGGACGACGCGCGGGGTTCACTTTGATGGAACTTTCTGAACCACAGCCGCCAGCGGTTGGCAGCATCTTTCCCGGGCAGCAGAGATTTGCCGGGTTGAAGACCTTCCGAATATCCGCCATGACTTCCAGATCCGATTCGGTAAAGAGTCGCGGCATGAAACTGATCTTCTCGACGCCAATCCCGTGTTCTCCCGTGACACTTCCACCGAGATCAATACATCGATTCAGGATGTCCTCACTGGCCAGCATCACTCTCTGAATCTGCTCGGCATCGCGTTCATCAAACAGCAGGATCGGATGAATGTTTCCGTCGCCGGCGTGAAACACATTCACGATTCGAAGATTGTATTTCTTCTCTGTCTCCTGAATGAACTCCAGGATTTCCGGCAGCCGAGTCCGTGGCACGACGCCGTCCTGAGTACAGCAGCTGGGCGCGAGTCGGCCGATGGCGCCGAAAGCCTGCTTGCGGCACTTCCAAAGCAGCAGACGCTCTTCTTCGGTTCGTGACCGTTTGACTTCTCGCGCACCCATTTCGTTGCACAACGCGATAATGGTCTGAGCTTCTTCTTCGACCACGCAATCAAGCCCGTCCACTTCGATTAGCAGAACGGCTCCGGCATCGAGCGGAAAGCCAAAGGAGAACGCTTCTTCCAGCGCGCCAATGATCCCCTGATCCATCATTTCCAGAGCGGCCGGAACGATGCCTGCACCGATGATGCGGCTGATGGCCTGAGTCGCATCGCGTACTGTTTCGAAGATGGCCAGCATCGTGCGACATGCGGCAGGATCACGTGTAATTCTGACCCAGATCTTTGTGACGACGCCAAACGTTCCTTCACTGCCGACGAACAGGCCGGTCAGATCGACGTCATTTCCTCGCCCGCACGGACCGCCGAACTGAACCAGTTCACCGCCCGGCGAAACGAACTCGACGCCAAGCACATGATTCACCGTCACGCCATACTTCAATGTGTGTGGCCCGCCGGAATTCGTCGCGACGTTGCCCCCGATTGTGCAGGCTCCCTGGCTGCTCGGGTCCGGTGCATAATGGAAGCCGCTGCCCGCCAGTGCTCGAGTGAGCCGGACATTCACACAGCCGGGTTCGACAATTGCGTAGCGATCTCGCAGGTTGATCTCCAGAATCCGATTCATCTTTGTCAGAGCGATCATGACGCCGCCACCGACCGGCAGACTTCCTCCCGCCAGACTCGTCCCTGCACCCCGAGCCACGAACGGGACATTGAAGCGATTGCACTCACGAACAATCCGAACGACTTCATCCGCGGTCAGAGGGAAGACGACGACATCCGGGGCATTCTTTTCGATGACGTACCCGTCGCATTCGTAAACGACAAGCTCATCAGCAGCATCCAGCAGTCGCTCGCCGCCGACGATATCTTTCAACCGCTGCAACAGTTGAGGAGTGACGGGTGCATGCGAGGCAGTCAGAACCGATGTCATGTTCATAGACTCAACGGGCTCACGGAAGGCGAACAGGAAACTCAGGTTGAAACGTCCGGGCTCCATGGAACGCCGGACGCTTAAGGAGAATCGGATTACTTTCTGGCGACCGCCGGATCATCACACATTTGAAGTGCCAGCAGCGGATAAGCCGTACCGCTGTAGGTGATGAAGTGCCACGAATCTGTATTGAGAGACCGAGTCCACCAGCGCCCGGATTCACGCTGATTCGCCTTCAGCCATCGAATACCGGACTGAATCTTTTCGTCGGACGCAGGAACACCGTTTGATCGCAGAACGATGATGGCGAGACCGGTCATGTGCCCGTCCCCTGGAGGATCAGCAAAGTCCGTTTCCGCCTTCAGCTTCTCTGCTCGGTTACCGCCGCCCCATGCTTCAGGTGCGGCAAAAGTTCGGATCGACCAGCTGCCGTCGGACTTCTGGTGTTTCTGGACCGTGGCAATCAGTTCCTTCTTCTGTTCTTCTGTCTGCAGGTCGGGCATCCGTGATGCGGTCCACAACAACAGAACGCGGCTGTAGTCGTGAAGCGGAGCCTGGGTTCTGAGATACGTCTTCAGTCGATCCACAGCCGCAGCAGTATCCTTCAGCTCACTGGAGGACTTGACCTTTTCCAGCCAGCCTGGAGCGGCTGCGGCGGCCATTGCTGCAACGGTTGCTTCGTGATACGCATCAGATTCAAACGGCGGCCAGCAGTTCAGCGAGCCCCAGGTCCCGTTCGTTTCCTGAATCGCAAACATCAGCTGAAGAGCCTTGTCGGTTTCTTCAGACAACTTGCCTGTGATTGCAGCGTCCCATTCGGCAAGACCCGCGGCGATGTAAATGACCTGAGCAGGCCGAGTCGACTCGCGGAGCTTCTCATTGGGTTCCGCCGACAATTTTGCCAGCTGTTCCAGAAAGAACGCGCGGGTCGATTCTCCAGGCGCGCCGAGTGATTTTGTCAGAGCAGGACGAATGGTCATGTAGGTGCCATTCGTGTGGCAGCTGACGCACTTCCTCTGACCGTTCCATGCCTGACTTCCATTCTCCAGATACTCAGCCGCCGCCTGGAGAGACACTTCGCTGCGAGTTTTCTCGTCCGCGGATGCCTTCGGAATGCTGATCTTCTCAAACTGGTACTGGTGATCATCAGCATGTGACGGGCAAATGACCGTCAGTGACGCAAACGTCAATGCCATGACGAAAATCACCTTGTAGCCAACATGAGTCTTATTGAACAGAGACCGATCGGACATGGAATGACTCCTGTCATTCTGGAATGGTGGGAAGTTCAGCAGGGGATGCTGGCGAGAATAGTGACTGTCTGGGTTGCAAACAAACGTCGGAACTGAATTGGCCGGCGGTCGTATTGTCCCGCGGCGATTTGATTGTAACGGCGACGATCAGCCATCCATCAACGGTCGCAGTTGCAGCAGCAGTTTAGGAATCTCTTTGAATGGCGACTCCTTCTCTTCGTACTCCAGGGCAACGAATCCCCGGTAGCCTGCATCGCGCAGAATCTTCACGATTCGCGGGAAGTCGGCAGGCTGCTTCTTTCCCGAGACGCTGACGGAAGCCTTGATCTGTGCGTTCACGGCCCATGGTGCGATCCTTGCGAGATCGCGGTACGGATCATCCGTTTGAAAATTGCCGCTATCGAAGTTCACGCCAAACCACGGTGAAGAATCCACTTTCTCGATGATCTTCAGCATCTGGTCAGGAGTTGCCGTGATGCCTCCATGATTCTCCAGGGCCAGGAAGATGCCTTTTGTTGCCGCGTACTTCAGGCTTTCGTTGATACCTGCAGCACAGCGTTCAATCGCTGCGTCTTCCGAATCACCGCTGGGGACCTTGCCCGCAAAGATGCGGATGGCAGGTGCTCCCATGATGGCCGCATAGTCAATCCACTCGCGACATTCCTGCAACTGCTTCTGGCGAGCCTCGCCTTCGGGAAGGCAAAAGTCATTGCCAATGGCAGTGCCGGAAATTGTGATTCCCAGTCGATGAGTCAGAGCACGAAGCGAAAGAAGGTACTCCGTCGTGACCTGTTTCGGAAAGTAGTAGCCCGTGAGTTCCGTGGCCGCCAGATTCTGCGTCGCACAGAATTCGATGAACTTCTCAAGGTTCATCTTTGCCGCTTCAATCTGCTCCAGCGTGCCTCGGCGTGCCATCAGGCTGTCAAAAGAATATCCTGCCAGGCTTAGCCGCAGCAGTGAACCGCCCGTGCGTTTCGGAGGATCAGCCGGAGACGGGGCAGGCAGTGCAGCGGCAGACACGGCGCCGCGGCAGGCGGCAAGGGCAGCGACGGTCGACAAAACTCGACGGCGAGTCAGCATGGAAAGGTCCTTCCGACGAACTGATGGTCAAAGACAGTTCACCGAAAGGACCGCGGTCATTTGATTCAGACGGTGCTCAGGTCGAACTGTCGAACTGTTCTTCTTCACGTCGATTGGCGGCAAACAGTTCATTCTGGACGGGAATCAGGCAGTCCAGAATGGATCGCAGGACTTCGGCCGGTGAACCGTTCGCATCCACTTCGTGAATGATCGAAGAATCATATCGTTCCAGAACAGGGGCTGTCACTTCACGGTAGACTCGAAATCGATTGCGAATCACATCTTCATTGGCATCATCGATTCGGTTCTCACGAATCGCGCGGCGACGAATTCGGTGGATCATGTCTTCTTCGTCAGTGCATCTCAGATAGATGACCTTGCGGATATCCAGGTATTCCTTGACCATCTCCACCTGAGTCACATTGCGAGGCATTCCGTCGAGAATCAACAGGTCTTCGCGCGGCTTGAAGCGAGACAGGGCGATATAGGCCTCGACCGCTTTGCGCCAGATCTTGATTGTCAGCACGTCGGGAACGAGTTCGCCGCGGGAAATGTGTTTGTAGACTTCCCGCCCGGATTCCGAACCGATGTCGATCGAACGAAAGACGTCGCCGACCGACAGATGAAAGAAGCCCGGAATGTGTGCCAGAATTCCGCCCTGAGTCCCTTTGCCGACACCCGGAGGTCCGAAAAGAGGAACGCACAAATATCGAGGTGTCATGCCAAAGTCCCGTTTCAGCAGGATTGAAACCGGTGAGAATAATCCGTCAGCAATATCGGCTGAGGCGGCGGAGTATGACACCATCGATGGCCATAGACCAGCGCTGAGCGGTGGTTCCGGACTTACAGATCCGGGTTCTCAGTCCCGCAAATCGGCGGAATTCGCCAGCGGCAGGGATCGGCAGACCCCTTCAATCGATTCCAATGCACTGACCTGCGCATTCGGACAGGCCAGGCGATTTGACTGGCCACGAGCTCTGCCAGAAATTCGGAAGTTGTCAGCGTCCATGGCCCTCCTTAGACTGTGACATTCCGGAAAGGTCCATTTGCTGCAGCTTTTGTGATTCACCCTGTCGATATGCAGCGTGTCGCACTGACTGAGCCTGCGCGGCTCAGCGGTCTGAACCGGTCATTTGGTATACAACGTCTTTGCCTGAAGTTTGAAAGTATCGGCGTCCATGAAACATGTCCTTTCGGCTCTGGTCATGAACCAGCCCGGCGTTCTTGCCCACATTTCCGGGATGCTGGCGTCCCGTGCCTTCAATATTGACAGCCTCGCGGTCGGCGCGACGGAGAACCCGGAGTTCTCACGCATTACGTTTGTGGTAAACGGCAATGAGAAGACTCTGGACCAGGTTCGCAAACAGCTGGAAAAGATCATCACGGTGGTCAAGGTCCAGGACTTTTCCGGTCAGGACTTTGTGGAACGTGACCTCATGCTGATCAAGGTCAGCACGGAAAATGGTCGACGTGGCGAGATTCGGGAGCTCGTCGATATCTTCCGAGGCCGCATCGTCGACGTGGGAGCTTCTCACGTCATGATCGAAATCTCCGGTCGCGAAAACAAAATCGAAGCCTTCATCGAACGCATGCGTGAGTTCGGTATCCTGGAGATGGTCCGAACAGGCCGAATTGCCATGCTTCGTGACCGAACGATTACTGACGAAATCGGTGCGGAAGAATCTTCGGAATCTGTTTCAGCAAAGTAGTCTTCCATGAATCAGCTCCTCGCGGACTTCATCCAGCAGCAGACACGACGATACTTTTTCGGTCGCACAGCAGCAGGGCTCGGCACCGCCGCGCTTGCCTCGCTGATGAATCCGCAGTTGCTGGGGGCTGAGGCCTCTGCAAACGCACCGGCTCTGTCGGCTCTTCACCATGTTCCAACGGCAAAGAGAGTCATCTGGCTGTTCATGGCTGATGCTCCTTCGCAGCTGGATCTTTACGACTACAAGCCGAAGCTGGCGGACTTCTTTGACAAAGACCTTCCGGAAAGCGTGAGGAACGGCCAGCGCATTACGACCATGACTTCCGGTCAAAGTCGATTGCCCTGTGCTCCTTCTGTCTTCAAGTTTGCTCAGCACGGTGAGCATCGTGCCTGGATCAGCGAGCTTCTTCCCAACATCGCTTCGATCGTTGATGATATCTGCATCGTGAAGACCGTTCACACAGAAGCCATCAACCACGATCCGGCGATTACGTACATTCAGACCGGAAGTCAGATTCCGGGACGCCCAAGCATGGGAGCGTGGATCTCGTACGGACTGGGAAGCCCCAACAAGGATCTTCCGGCGTTCGTTGTTCTGCATTCCCGCATCCCCGGCGGCGCGCAGACTCAGGCGCTGTTTTCACGACTGTGGGGCAGTGGCTTCCTGTCGACTCGCCATGCAGGAGTTGCTCTTCGTTCTATTGGCGACCCGGTTCTGTATCTGTCGAACCCGAGCGGTGTCGACAGCGAGACACGACGTCGAATGCTGGATGGCCTGTCGGAGCTGAATCAGGACCGTCTGAACACCGTCGGCGACCCTGAGATCGCATCGCGCATTTCTCAATACGAGATGGCGTTCCGCATGCAGACCTCCGTGCCTGACCTGACGGACATTTCCGACGAACCCCAGAGTGTTCTCGACATGTACGGGCCGGAAGTCAAAGAGCCGGGAACCTACGCGTACAACTGTTTGCTGGCTCGCCGGCTTGCAGAACGCGGTGTTCCGTTTACTCAGGTCTTCCTGCGAGGATGGGACCATCACGGTGGTCTGCCAGGTGCCATTCGACAACTGGCACCTGCTACGGACCGTCCAAGTGCTGCGCTCATTCGAGATTTGAAGCAGCGAGGAATGCTGGATGATACTCTGGTCGTCTGGGGCGGCGAATTTGGTCGCACCGTGTACAGCCAGGGAACGCTGACGAAGGACAATTACGGCCGAGACCACCATCCACGCAACTTCACGATGTGGCTGGCGGGCGGAGGCATCAAGGGCGGACAGGTTTACGGCGAAACCGATGACTTCAGTTACAATATCGTCGACAAGCCCGTTCACATTCATGATCTGAATGCCACGATCCTTCATACTCTCGGTGTGAATCACGAACGTTTGACCTACCGATTCCAGGGTCGTGACTTCCGTCTGACGGACATCCACGGCAACATCGTCCGCGATATCCTGAAGAGCTAGTTGCAGCGTGTTGAAAACGGGACTCGCGGCTACCTGGTCCGCGAGACGTCTTCCACGGTCAGACCTTCCTCCGGACGAGCAAGACTGCGCTGCAGCCTGATCACCAGCCCGGCTTCCTCGTACACCCACAGTTCTCGCATGAATCGGGCGGAGGCGATGCGGGAAACCTGCCGAGGTTTTCCGAATGTCTGCTGCACCTGAAGTCCCGTCATGCCGCGAACAACTCGCCCTTCGCGAATGGCCAGCTCCACGTCGTCCTGTGGGACCATTCCGATTTGCTGAGTTGTCATCCACTGACCTTTGAATCGCTCCCACCCGAGAGCCTTCAGTCGTTCTGTGATGACAGCAACGTCATCCGGCGATTCTGTTTCTGCCTGAGTCCACGCTTTCTTCAGCAGCTCGATGCCACTGGTACGGGCCTGGGCCAGTTTCCAGTGTTCTCCGGCAAACAGAAACTCATCGGCGGTTCGCAGAATTCCTGCCAGCGTTGATGTGCCGAATCGCTTCTCCTGCGCTTTCAACCATTGTTGAATCAGCTCCCCGGCCTCCTGGCTGCGTTCCAGTCCCTCAAGAAGATTCACAACCGTAATCAGTTCCTGCCGTCCCAGCTGATCGCTTCTGGACAAATGCCATGCGACCTCTTTGGATTCCAGTTGCTGGATGATGGCCTTTTCTTCCGGGAACTCTGAGCGAACCAGCTTTGCCAGCTCCACGCCATTACTTCCATCCGCCTTCAGAGCCGCCTGAATCTGACGTGTCCTCAGGCTGGAATATGCCATACGGTGAAAACCGCTGCGGTCATTCTCGCCGGCGTTCGCATAGGTGCTTGGAGCATTGACCGGAAAGGCCGCAACAACTGTCTTGCTGGGCGGCGGGACAATGCGATCCCAGTGCGGAAGCGTCTTCACCATCTCCAGTGAGGCTTCAAAATCAGGTTTCGGCGTCCTGAGTTCCTGATAGACAATGTTGAAGCATATTTCTTCCTGTAGTCGAGCATCAACCTTAAGCGTGTCTGCCAGAGTGAGTAACTCCTTCAGAGTCGCAGGAGTGTTCGCTGGTTTTCGAAGTAGAAGAGTGACGGCCTTTGTTCGAACATCTGCGATCTGCACCCTGAGGTTTTCGTCGTCATAGAAGTTTGCTTCGTCGACATACTCCTGAGCAAGTGCCAGCAACTGCTGAGGATCTTTTTCGCCGAGTTCGACGACTCGTTCCTGCAAAGTCTGGACATCGGTCTTCCGCACAAAAGCGCGGCTGACAATGAATGCGCTCCGAGTTCCCTCGACGGCCAGGTGGCCGCTGATCTCCAGCCGCTGGCCTCGTTCCATTCGATCCGGAAGCTTCAATGTTGCCGGCAGTCGAAAAATCATGTCCACATTGATCAGTCGAAAGGCATCGCCAGCGCGACTTTCAAAACGACCGTCCAGTTGAAACCGCTTTTCCTCCTGAGCCATTTTGAGCCAGGAGTCCTTCTTCTGAACAAAATCCGGGACGGTGGTGACTTGTGCGGACGATTTTGCATTCGTCAGAACAAAGCACACACAAGCTAGCATGAGCCGACAGAATGAGCCTTTCATGGCCGCTTCTCCTCATTTTTCGGCTCAGGCTCTGGCTTCTGTGCCACATCCGTCCGCATGTAGTCCTGCTGCCGTTTCAGAATTTCTGTCGTCTCTGAAATCAGTTTCGGATCGTATCCCAGTTCTTCCGCCAGCAGTTCGGAGGTCAGCAGTGTCACACTGCGACCATCCAGATTGATCAACCATTCTCCGGAACCCGCCTGGTCGCGTGATGCATCTTTGACCGATGCGATGAAGAGCATATTGTCCTCACCAATCTGATCGAACAGGCCTCGCAGCAATTCAGAATCAACCTGGATCCGAATTCGGCCGGATGGTGTCAGCAGTGGTGAATTTAGAACCAGGATTCGCTCATTTTCCGTCGATCGGGTCAGGGGTGATTCAAACACGCAGCAGATCCCGTTCACACGATTCAGAATCTCCTTCAGATCGGACACGTTGCTGACCTTCGCTGCGGTGACATCCGCAAGGACACTCACCGGATCAGAACTCGAGCGTTCAACCTGTTCGACGCTTTGAATTTGACGCAGAAGTGACTTCGCGTCTCTGGCATCGGCATCATCTCGAGACAGCACGATCGCAGCATCGACCGCCTTTTTGATCGCTGCCGTGAGTGCTGCTCGATCACGTTCTTCAATGGCCGTTTTGACGGTGTCCATTTCCCGACGCCATGTTCGGCGCGCTTCTTCCAGAGTTCTCTGGTGGATCATCCACCAGGCAGTCAGTCCAACGAGGACAAGACTTGCAACACCAAGCAGGCGGACCGGAGTAAACACGCGACGGATTCGAACCGTCAAAGGGACGCTGGGAAGTCGAATGACGTTCTCATCGACAAACGGAATGTCCAGCTCTGGCTCTTTAGTCTCCTGGCGGTCATCCGATCTTGCTGCCTGCCGCCGCTTTTCCGGCAACGCAGCGTCACTGGTCGACGATCCGGGGACCGAATCTCGATCCGCATCCCCCGGCGGCGCGACGGCCGGACCAGCCACTGCCCGTTTTGACACAGGAGGGTCTTTGGGGACAGGCTTTCGAACTTTTGGATAGCAGTCGACCGGAAGGACGAAGATCGTGGACGTGCACTGGCTGCATTCGGCGACCTGGTAGCTCTTGCGACGAATTCCGGCGACTCGATGACCGCAATCGCAGACGACTTCAAACGGGATCGGCGCCTCAGCGGAAGGCTTGCCGAGCAGTTTCGCTCTCACACCGGCCAGTCGATCAAAAAGACTGCTCATAGGGTTCTCGCTACCCGCACTGAGTTTTCGCAGTCTGACGATCCGGCATGTAACAGCATTTGCTTGCAGGGAATTAAGAAGTGGGCCCAACAGGACTCGAACCTGTGACCTTTCGGATGTGAACCGAACGCTCTAACCAACTGAGCCATGGGCCCTTCTTTGCGGAAGATATCGTCGTTCCAGGGTGTCATCAACGAAGTGATGCTCAAAAGTCAACTTATGGAGTGATGAACGTGAAGCACTGTCAATTTGTTCAAAAATAATGGACTCTTTCTCTCTGTTGTGACCTTTGACCGGGACGAGTACCATCCAGACTTGGCGATTTCGGGTTCATGGGCTCCGACACGGCGGATGGCGTTGAGTTTTCCTGTATCGAGGTAGAATGATGCTGAATCTGACAGGTCGAGGACAGGCTCACACGTGCGACGGAACCACTCGCCGCGATTTTCTGCAGGTAGGATCACTGGGTGTCGCAGGACTTTCGCTTGCTGATTATCTGCAGGCGAAGGAACAAGGCCATGTGGCGGATGGCCATGATGAGCGATCCTGCATCATGATCTTCAACCTGGGTGCTCCCAGCCAGCTTGATACCTTCGACATGAAGCCGGAAGCGCCGGCGGAAGTTCGAGGTCCGTTCAAACCGATTTCAACGAGCTGCGGACAGTACCAGCTGTCGGAGATACTGCCTCGCATCGCCAGTATCTCAGAACATGTTGCGCTGGTTCGAAGCTGCCATCATACGGGTGCCGCCGTTCATGATGCCGGATGGCAGATGATGCAGACGGGACGGCAGTTTCAGGGCGGCGTCAATACACCACATGCCGGGTCTGTTGTCAGTTTTCTGAAAGGACGTCGTACCGATCTGCCTCCGTTTGTGGTGCTTCCGGAAACGATGGGGCGGGGCGGCGGCAATCTGCCTAACGGCCAGGCAGGCGGCTTTCTCGGAAAGGCACATGACCCATTCGCGCTGATGGCCGATCCGTCTCGACCGGATTTCAAAGTTCCGGACCTGTTGCCGCCGGAAACTCTTGGCGAAGTGCGACTGTCTCGCCGTCGCCGTCTGCGCGATATCGTGGATTCCACAGTGAAGGATTTCGAATCGACTGAGAATGCCAGCATGATGGGGCGCAACTTTGAAGCGGCTTACCGGCTGATGTCCAGTACTCAGGCGAGAGAAGCATTCGACCTGACGAAGGAACCTCAGTCAGTGCGCGATCGATACGGAATGAATAGGTTCGGTCAGTGCTGCCTTCTGTCTCGGCGACTTGTCGAAGCCGGCGTGCGATTTGTCACGATCAACACGTTCCTGACAGTGTTTGATGAAATTACCTGGGACATCCATGGCTCAAAACCATTTACATCCATCGAGGGGATGCGAGATATCGTGGCTCCGATGTATGACCAGGGTTATTCGGCCCTGATTGAAGATCTTCATCAGCGAGGACTGCTGAAGAACACCATGGTCTGCAACCTGGCAGAATTTGGCAGAACTCCCAAGGTGAATCCGGCTGGCGGGCGAGACCACTGGCCGCAGTGTTTCACTGTCGGATTTGCCGGAGGCGGAGTGCGAGGCGGTCAGACAGTCGGTGCCAGTGATCCAATCGGCGGCGTTCCTGCGGACAGACCTGTTCAGCCAGGTGATGTGATAGCCACCATCTTCCACAGTCTTGGGCTCAAGCTGGATTCTCACCTTCCAGGCCCGGCAGGCCGGCCTTTCCCGCTGGTGGACTTTGGATATCGCGAAATCCACGAGCTTTTTGCGTGATGAACCCATTGTAGAGCGATTGTCCCCAATCGCTCCACGAACACTGGAACAGTCAGGGAAACGGCTGGGGACAGCCGTTCTACACTGGAAGGAATTGTTCCAGGAAATGACCGAGTTTAACGAACCGCCCGCCAGATTCTGTTTCTCCTCTGAGATAGCCCCGAAGTGCAGTCTGGCAAAGTCCGCCATTTGGGCTCACACTACTTGATGGCTGAATCTCCTGTTCAACGGCTCGTCACGGCACTCATTCGCCGGACGCATCGGGGAACCGAACCTTCAGGATTTCCGTCACTTGACCAATCTATATTGTCCAGCATGTAACCAGCTGTTTGCGGCAGACTTGTCCTGCTGCCCGCGTTGTGGGGCGATGTTGTCGGGTGCTGAAGAGACCTGGCGGCGCGATACGACCATGCTGACGGGCGACGCGGCCGGTGGACAGCCTCCTGCAACGGAGATTGAACTCGACCAGCTTCTCCTGCCCGGCCAGACTTTGGACATCTACCAGTGCCAGAAGATGCTGGGCCGAGGCGGCATGGGAGTTGTCTACCTGGCTCGCAACACAAGTCTTCAGCGACTATGTGCGCTGAAGCTGCTGTCGCCTCGAAAGGTGTCTCGCGAATTTGATTACGTCAAACGTTTTGAAAACGAAGGGCGCGCGGCGGCCGCTCTGGTTCATCCTAACGTCGTGACGACTCATGCGATCGGGCGTGTTGACGAATTTCATTTCCTTGAGATGGAATACGTTTCCGGCGGATCACTTCAGACAGAGATTGATAACGAAGGCGCGATTGGGCCTATCCGATCAACCTCGATGGCTGTGGGGATTGCGAATGGACTGTCCATGGCACATCGTCTTGGAATTGTCCATCGAGATCTCAAGCCGGACAATGTGCTGGTGACACCAGGCGGCGTCCCCAAGATTGTGGACTTCGGTCTGGCGAAACGAGTGATGGGGGACGACCTGCCAAGCTCAAATCTGGCAGGCACACCGTACTTCATGGCACCAGAACTTTTTGAAGGTGATCAGGCCGGGCCAGCCAGCGATGTTTACGCACTCGGCGTTTGTTATTACCTCATGCTGACAGGAAAATTTCCATTCGAAGGAGAGTCCGTCGGCGCGCTGATGAAGTCGATTCTGACCGCCGAGTACACGAGTGTGCGACGCATCAATGAGGAGATCCCGCTGGATGTCGCGGAATGTGCTTCCATGCTGCTGAATCGCGATCCTCGGCAGCGTCCCAAAGACGGCGCTGCCGCCTCACAGCTTCTTCAGGCAGTTCTTGGCTCGGCACGGGATCTGGACAATCTCATTTACGACGCCTTCAACGGCCTGCCAAATATCGACTGGGAATCAGACGATGAAGGTGGATTCAAAGTCCACTTGAAGCTTCGTGACGAACGCGCTCAGACCGTCTTCATCGAAAACAGCGAACACGCCGCCGGCGATCGGCTTCTGATGATTTACAGCATCTGCTGCGAAGCCAATCCGTCCTTTTACGAGGAAGCCCTCCGGCTGAACGCCGTCGTGCATCATGGCGGAATTTCAATCCGAGACATCGGTGGAAGGCCGTATTTTGTGATGATCGACACGTATCCCAGAGCGACGGTTTCCGGGGAAGATATCCGTCGAAGTGCCATCGAACTCGGAATGCGTGCGGACTCGATCGAATTCCGCCTCACCGGCCGCGACGTCAATTAGTATTTCCCCTGCGTAATGGAACTCGCCAGAGTTCCCGTTGCCCAGCTGTAGTGGAACTCGCCAGAGTTCCTTGCCCTCAAAAGTAGTGGAACTCGCCAGAGTTCCTCGGAGTCGCAGAACACGCAGGAAGTCTGGCGACTTCCACTACACGGAGATGTGGCCGGGGAAACGGTATTGAGTCGATTTTCCGTCTGCCGATACACTCCGCGTCTTGAATTTCCCAATGGAATGGAAGACGCGAACATGGCTGTCAGTCCTGATCACTATGCTGAATTCCTGATGCGGCTGGGCCACACCGTTCGCAAATCCGGAGGACTGTACTGGTTCAATACTCAACCAGGCATCTTCTCTTCATTTCCATTTCATCGCGACATCAATGCGGAAGAAGTCGTCCTGCCGGAGATACTTGGACACGACGGCTTTGTCGCGCGATTCGGGTGCCCGGTGGAGCAGGGTGTTCCCAGCTTTCGAATTTCGTGCGTCCAGAAGGATTACGATTTCCCGTTTCTTCGCAGTCGAACTCGGACTCAGGTTCGACGAGGTCTCGAACTGTGTACCGTGGAGCAGGTGGATTTTCAGACGCTGCGAAAACACGCCGTCCCGTTGAACCGTGATACTCTGATCCGCCAGGGACGACGAGTTCCTCATGATCTTGAGAAGTACTGGCATCGATACTATGACGCCGCAGCCCACACAGCGGGTGCAGAAGCATGGGCAGCGTTTGTGAACGGCGAGATGGCAGCGTACTCCGTCGGCTTCCTGATGGACGATGTCGTCAGCCTCCAGATCCTGCGTTCCTCCACGAAACATCTGGATGCCTTTCCGAACAACGCCCTGGTCTTTCGATATCTTCAGGAGCGAATGCCGTCGCCGGAAATCTCTTCCGTCTGTTACGGCTATGAATCGATCCAGTCCGGACTTGGATCTCTCGACCAGTTCAAAACCGGTATGGGCTTTGAAAAGCTGCCAGCGGGTCAGCGAATCGAACTGGCAACCTGGGTCCGTCCATTCGCCAATCGTCTGACCCTGCCGCTGGCCGGACGATTGCTAAACAAATTCGGAAACGGTGAAACGGTTGCGAAGCTGAAGGGCATTATTGACTGGTATCAACAACAGCCATCATTGTCCGGCGCAGTCAGTACAACCATTAGCAAAGCCGCGTAATGTCTCGATCTGAATCGGGAGCCGCCTGAACCGGGCCGGCGAGGCTCCTGCCCAGCCGTTTCACTGCCATCACAACGCGAGCCGTTTCGTTACCAGCGGAACAGCCCGGTTCCCCAGGTCAGCCCGGCACCAAAACCGCACATCATTACGAGATCCCCCCGAGCAATTCGGCCCTGATGAAAGGCTTCATCCAAGGCAAGCGGGATCGAAGCGGCGGAAGTGTTGCCTACCTTGTCGAGGTTGTTGTAAACCCTGGACTTCGGGATATTCAGTACCTTCATCGCATGATCGATGATGCGAATGTTGGCCTGGTGAAGAACGAACAGCGAGACGTCTTCGGTCGTATATCCGGACTTCTCCAGAACGGTGGTAATTGATTCCGTGACCGCCTGAATAGCCCATTTGAAAACGTTGCGGCCATCCATTTGCAGGAAGTGTTCTCCGGCAGCAACGCGTTCCGGAGTCAGCGGCAACGAAGCTCCTCCGGCTGGACGATCCAGCATGCAGCCACCAGCTCCGTCTGCCCCCAGCTGGTAACAGACGAGGCCCTGGTCGCGATCGCCTTTCTCCAGAATGACTGCTCCAGCACCATCACCAAAGAGCGGCGCGGTTCGCTGGTCGCTTGGCTTCACGATACGACTGTTAATATCAGCGCCGATGACCAATGCTCTCTGCGCATTTCCGGTGGCAATGAACTGTGCTCCGGTCGCAAGAGCATACATGAATCCGGAACATGCGGCCTGAATGTCCATGGCTGGTGCGTCGAGATCCAGCTTGTTCTGAACCAGGCACGCCGTGGAAGGGCACGTGTAGTCGGGTGTGAATGTGCCAACAACAAGCAGATCAATGTCGGCCGGAGTCAGCTGGGCTGCTGTAAGAGCATGCTTTGCAGCCTCAACAGCCAGGTCACTGGTGGATTCGCCGTCCGCGGCAAAGCGCCGCTGCAGAATCCCCGTCCGTCGTTTGACCCAGCCTTCTTCGAATCCGTACCGCTGTTCCAGTTCCTCGTTTGTCACAACTCGTGTCGGCACGAAGGAGCCGATCGAACGAATGGACACACCAGTCAATGACGCTGTGCGATTGGAACGACGGAACCTGAGGCGTGGCTCATCGTCAGTCTGTCCCTCAACAGTGGACGGCTGCAATGCTCGGATCACCTTTTGCGGATCGATGGAAACTTCCGGAGACGTGGACACAGGAGGATTCATGACATCAACTTCAGCTTCGAGCCGAATCCTCGAAATTCCCCAATTTCGACGTGCGGTACGAAGGAAAACTATGAGTTCGATCAGCCCGAAAGCGAACAGATCCCAGGATCCGACGCGATTGTGTGAGAATTGAAGGCCGTTTTTGCACTTCCCCGAGCTGCAATGAGCCGATTCGCACACAATTAGAAGTCTACTGATCCCATGACCGTTTGAAAACCGACGGCGATTTCTGCTCCCGCAATTGTCGCGATTCGCTAAGTCCGTCTCGCGGAAAATCTGTCGTCCGGAATCGCTCGCGTCCAGCGGAAGAATTCAGTAAACCCTCCATACACATTTCCCCGCAGATTTGTTCAGAATTTGTCGTTCATGCCCATCGCGCTGCCAGTTGACGAAGTTCTGCCTGCCATCACTGAGGCTCTGAAAAGTTCTCATGCCGTGGTGCTGAAGGCGCCCGCCGGAGCTGGGAAGACAACCAGAGTGCCGCCGGCTCTGCTTAATGCGGGCCTTGCGGCGAGTGGCCAGATCGTCATGCTGGAGCCTCGCCGCATTGCTGCTCGCACGTCCGCAGCCCGGATTGCATCTGAACGGGGCGAGCGAACAGGCCAGACGGTCGGGTACCGAATTCGGTTCGAAGACTGCGTCAGCCGCGACACAAAGATTTTGGTGGTGACCGAAGGAGTGTTGCTGCGACGCATTCAGGATGATCCCTTTCTGGATGGAATCAGCGTCGTTGTCTTCGACGAATTTCATGAACGTCGGCTGGACAGTGATCTTGCCCTGGCAATGGTTCGTCGAGTTCAGCAAACGGTTCGCCCCGACCTGAAGATCGTGGTGATGTCCGCGACGATGGAACCAGGTCCGATTGCGAACTGGCTGGGAGATTGCCCCATCGTCGAAAGTCAGGGACGACTGTTCCCGGTCAGGACAGAGTATCTTCGTCGCGTGGAGCGCCAGTCGTTGCAGGAACTCGTCACATCCGGTGTTGAAACGGTATTGGATCGGACAGACGGCGACGTTCTGGTCTTTCTTCCTGGTGTGGGCGAAATCCTGCGGTGCCGCGCAGAACTTGAAGCAACTGCCCGTCGTCACAACCTGGTTCTGATGACTCTGTTCGGTGAGATGACGTCGGACGAACAGGATCGCGTGCTGGCTCCATCGTCGCAGCGCAAGGTGATCCTCTCAACGAGCGTCGCGGAGACTTCGATCACGATCGACGGCGTGACGGCCGTTGTCGATTCGGGGCTTGCGCGGCAAATGCTCTTCGACGCGGATGTGGGACTGGACCGGCTGGAGCTTGTTCCGATCTCACAGGCCTCTTCAGACCAGCGCACGGGTCGCGCAGGACGAACAGCACCGGGTTACTGCCTCCGGCTCTGGGAAGAATCCGGTCAGCGCCGACGACCGGAATTCGACACAGCCGAGCTTCATCGTGTGGACCTCTCGGCAGCGATCCTTCGACTTCTCAGCTGGGGCGAAGCGGAAGTGCGAGCATTCCCGTGGTTTGAAGCTCCGCCGGAAGCGTCCATTGACCACGCCATCAGGCTGTTGACTCTGCTGGGTGCTGTCGGCACGAACGGTGTCACGGAGCGAGGTATTCGCCTGTCACGTTTTCCGGCACCACCAAGAATCGCACGACTGCTCGAAGACGCAGCCACGCATCCTGACACTGTTCCCCGCGCGTGCCTGATGGCGGCCATGCTTTCCGAACGAGATCCCTTTCTGCGTTCCGGGCCTGTGCGAGGCAACGAACGAAGTCGCGACAATTCCCCTCGCACAACCGAGATCCACCGTTCTCGTTCGGATGTCATCGATCGACTGTATGCCCTGGAAGACTATCTGTACGACGGAAAAACACAGTCGGCCTTCGGCGAGATTCATCGCAACGCGGCTCGCACGATTGCTCAGGCAGCACAGCAGTTTGAACGACTCGTTCATGAAGAGTTCCTGCGAAGGAATCAGCGAACGGCTCGAACGAGTGAAGATGCGCTGCTGGACGGCAACACTCCCGATGAATGTCTGATGCAGGCTCTGCTGGCCGGATTCCCCGATCGAGTGGCCAGGCGTCGAGATGCGACCAGCGACAAAGGCGTCATGGTGGGAGGTCGGGGAGTACGGCTTGGTCCTCGATCTGCCGTCCAGAAGGCTCCGCTGTTTTTGTGTGTCGACATCGACGGGGCAGGTACTGATGCGACCGTGCGTCAGGCTTCCGAGATTCTGCAGGAATGGCTTCCCGGCGCGATGATTCGTGAATCCGAAGAGCTGTTCTTTCACCCGACTCAGAAGCAGGTCGTCGCGCGATTGAGGACGACCTTTGCGGACCTGGTGCTCGAAGAAACACCCACCGCAATTCAGGATACCCAGCAGGCCGCTGAGGTTCTGTTTCGCGCCGCGCTGAACCAGATCGCCAGTCTTGTTCCGGCGGATGATGAGTTATGGACCAGCTTCGTCCAGAGGACGCGATGCCTGAAAGAATGGATGCCGGAGTCCGCGTTTCCTGCTGTCGATGAACAGATGCTGGCGGACGTTTTGAAGGAACTCTGCCACGGCCGTCGATCGTTCAATGATCTGAAGGCTGCTCCCTGGCTGGCGACAGTCCAGTCTCGCTACGACTACTCGACGCTCCAGATGATTGAACGTGAGGCGCCGGAGAAACTGCTGGTCCCCAGCGGAAGTCGCATCAAACTGACGTACGAAACGGGACGACCACCGGTGCTTGCCGTACGCATTCAGGAAGTCTTCGGCATGACTCAAACACCAAAGATTGCAGGAGGGCGCGTCAACGTCCTCCTGCATCTTCTGGCACCCAATTTTCGTCCTCAGCAGATCACTGAAGACCTGGCGAGCTTCTGGAAGAACACTTACCCCGAAGTCAAAAAGGAACTGAAGCGCCGCTATCCGAAACACTCATGGCCCGACGATCCACTCACGGCACCAGCGGTGAAGAAGGGCTAAGTCACGAGACTGCCGAGGTGTTATTCATCCTCGTCTTCGGAGTCCTCTTCGTCGCCAGCGTCCTCTTCCGAGTCTTCTTCGGAACCTTCTTCGGATTCCTCATCAGACTCTGCTTCCATCATTTCCTCTTCTTCATAACCAGCGACGGCTTCGAACTGTTCTTTGCCCCGGAACGCTATTGGCAGGATGCCCGAGCGGCGAGCTTCCGTGATGTCGATGCGCACGTAGTTCGGTTCATTCTCGTCGTCGAATTTCGCCAGGTTCTCTGCGTAGGAACTGGAACCAGTCACGATCGCGGCGGTGAAACTTGGCCATGAATAGTCGTCACGAAGATCTTCGGAGACAGCGGCATCGAGGAAGTCCAGAGTCGGCACTTCCTGACCTTCTTCAAAGCTCGACCCCAGCATCGTTGTTTCAATCGCCAGGAATCGATCTTTTTTCTCATCGGCATAGAAGCCTACGTAGCAATGGCCGGGCACAAGAATCAGGAAAGGTTCGATTCCCACCTTGCGAAGAAGTGAAGCAAACAGGACTGATCCATCGACACAGTTTGCCTGAGCATTGTTGATGGACTGTTCAATGAGTCGCACATGCTGAGACATGACCATGTCGGCTTCGGCCGAAGTTGCAGTAATGCTGCTGTAGCGTACGTCTCGCATCACCAGTGCATCCCACAGGGCATAGACCTGTCGAAGAACGTCGTCGTCGTCGCCCTGATACCCGATGAAGCCGTCAACGATTTGCCGATCCAGTGCTTCACGCAGGACCTTGTCGAGGAATGGATGCTGCTCGTTGACGTAGGCCGCGAAGGTGTAGCTGATGTCCTGCAGCTGATCTTCGCCGTAGACCAGCATGTACGGACAGTCATTGATCGGCCGAATCATCACGGTCGATGTTTGTTCCGTGGCCGGACCTTTACCAATCTGGAGCTTGAACGTCATGGAAACTGGAGTTGCCTGGTCAAACTCCGCCAGCTTGCTGAACTTGTATTTGATGCCGGGAAGGATCTGATAGGTGACACCCTTTTCCGGAAGTGTTCCGGAGAACGTGGATGGCTCCATGATTTCATCGCAGGTAATGGTCAGCTTGATCGCAACATTCTTACCAGGTGAAACCAGCTCAACACCCAGCAGTCCGTCATCTTTTCCAAGGATCTCGATTACTGGCTCTTCGGTCGCAGTCTCTTCTTCCTGCGCGGCTTCCACTGCACCTTCTTCCGCAACCGCTTCTTCTTCGATCGGTGCCGGCTTCATCGTGGCCGTTGAGATGATATAAGAAGGGAAGAGCTGTCCTTCCCATCCGACGACCGGTGCAAATTCCTGTCCGAATGCCATCGGAGACAGAACAATTCCGAGAAACACTGCCAACCCGTGTGCCAACCGCATGCCGCTAACTCCTGAGAGCCTGAACCTGATTTCGACCCGAATTCTTCGCGCGATACAGCATCTGGTCTGCCGCTTCCAGGAGAGCAGGAACTGACGCCATATCCGCCGCCGAATACTCTGCGACACCGATGCTGACAGTCACAGGAATTTCCAGCCCCTCGGTCAAAACGGGGGCCTTTGCCACCGCTGCTCGTAACATTTCGGCAATCTGCGTGGCCTCTTCCAGCGGAGTATCCGGGAGCACCAGTGCGAACTCTTCGCCGCCAAATCGAGCCAGCAGTTCATCACCTTCCATTGCATGACTGATACGACGCGCAAACTCAGTCAGGACAGCGTCTCCCGCCAGATGGCCCCAGCGATCATTGATCGTTTTGAAGTGGTCGATGTCCATCATCAGCAGACTGAGCGGAGCCTGACGTCGGCGCGCTCGAGCCAGTTCACGGTCCAGAACCTCCAGGAGGAATCGCTTGTTGTAGACCTGAGTCAGACCGTCCGTCGTCATGATGCGATAGACAGACTCATGGTACTGTGCTTCCAGCGAGGTTGATGACAGGTAGTTGAAGATTTGATTGCCGAAGCGAACTCGATCTCCTGCGACCAACTTCTGTCGGCTGATTCGCACATCATTGATCCATGTGCCATTCGTACTGCCAAGATCAACAACGAAGTCACCGTTCACATTGGATTCCATCATCGCATGGCGGCGTGAAACGGAATCGTCTGTCAGGATCAGCTGTGCTCCCGGATCGCGGCCCACCAGGATGCCGGAGGGATCCAGCGAAACCACGCGGCCAAGTCCTTCCACCGGGTAAATGCGAACCAGGCAGCCAGGCCCGACACTGTTCTTGGGCTCGAATCCTTTCTCCTGCGAAAAGCGTGTGGGCAGAATCTCTTCCATCGTCTGACGAAGGGCTATCATGGGTGTACTCCTGATCGAACTCCGGGCTTTTGCTTCACGTTGCTTCCGGAGAGCTTGCGAGGGAACGGTGCGGGCGCATGTCCCACACTTCGAGTCGGATTGGTGGTGACCGTCTGCACGTCGAGCAGTTCTGGCGCTTCTGAAACAGAAGTGCTCTCTGGCTCTGCGGCAGGGGGTGCCACTGGTTCCGCAGGTGCCGCTGGCTCAGGCGCTGACGTATCATTTGTGGATTCCGCGCCTTCTGAATCGCTGGCTTCGTTATCCTGTTTCGGTACTTCGTCGTTCGGATCGGCAGCCGCGACTTTACCAGCCTCTGGCTGTGGCGATGTGATCTGGGGTGCTGTGCTCTGCTGCGCTGTGATCTCCGCCGGGGAGTTGCTTCCGCCGAACTGACGCACAAGGCCAAACAGCAGCACGGCACATGCCATTGTCCCGAAGACGACGAACCGAACTGTTCGAGCATTATCGAATGCCGAAACGTTTGGTCGTCCCGACAGGAAGGAAAGTACTTCGTCCGCGTTCGCAAATCGGTCTCTGGGATCGCGTGCCAAAAGCCTGGTGAGCAGACCGAGCAGCTGTGATGACCATGCCGGATCGGGTTGAGTGATCGCGGGCGGTGTTTCGAACAGATGGGCATGAATCTGAGATGCAAACGTGGGATGAGTGTTCTTCGGGAACGGAGTTTCTCCGGTCAGAAGAAACAGCAGCGTTCCTCCGAGACTGTAGAGATCACTGCGACCGTCCACGCTTTGAGCATCTGCGGCCTGTTCCGGTGCAAGAAACTCGGCTGTGCCCAGCATCTGACCGTCTGCTGTCAGCGAAGAAGAGCCATTGGTGTGTCGAGCAATGCCGAAGTCCAGAATCCTGACTGTCCCGGCTTCATCCAGCATCAGGTTGGAAGGCTTGATATCGCGATGAACAAAGCCCAGCTGATGTGCGTGTGACAGACCTGCCGCTACCTGCCTGGCGATGTCGATTACCTTTGATTCAGGCAGCCAACCTTTGCTTGCAACGACTTCGGACAGTGTCTGTCCCTGGACATAGTCCGTCACGAGGTAGTGAATTCCATTCTTCACTCCGGCGTCCACGGCAGAGACGATGTTCGGGTGCTGCATCTGCCCGATACTTCGAATTTCATCCTGAAACCGCTGCGATGCTTCCTGCGATGTCGCCAGTCCTGCGGTGAGAAACTTGATCGCAAACGATCGACCGAGTGTTTCATGCGTTGCAACAAAAACCTGGCCCATTCCTCCCTGGCCCAGTTTGCGTCCTGGTCTCCACGGACCAAGGCTTAGTCCGGTCAGGTCGGGCCGATTCAGATCAGTGACTGTCAGTGGGAGCAGACCGTCGCTGATCTTCTGCGGATCGATCTGTGCAGTCTGTCGCGGGCCTGAAGCCACTTCTCCGGCAAACGCATCCGGCCGGAATGCTCGAGTCGGCGCAGGAGCCTGCGGTGCGGGTTGTGCTGCTGAAGTGGCCAACGGAATTCCCCTGAGTTCGTCGCGCGAACGAAGTCTGTTTGTTTCCCGATGCACCAGGAAACCAGCACTGGGGATTAGTGCCTATAGCGCTGCTGATGGCTCATCCGTGTTTCAGGCAGCGATGGAAGCATAGGTCGTATTCGTTTTGCCGGGCGCACTGATTCCGTGATTCACCAAACGCGTTCCGGCCCTATAGGCAGCAAAATCTGTACGACCGTGCGTCCGATGCAGCGCGGCGCTGCACTCCTCTGACTGGACGTACTTTTTTATGGGCCACCGGAGGGCATCCTGAGTCAACGATTTGGCGAAGTCGTAGTCGTAGAGGCGTATGTCCCGCGTCGGAGACACGGGGCACTGTCATGCTTCTGGTTCGATCACCACCAGAAGATCGCCGGTCTCCACGCGGCGTCCGGGCTGGACAAGAACATCCCGGATCTTGCCGTCGAGGTCTGCGTTGATGGTTGTCTCCATCTTCATCGCTTCCAGGCTCAGCAGCTTCTGCCCCTTCTTGATGCGATCGCCGATTTTGACAGCCACGGTAACAACCATGCCGGGCATCGTCGCTCCAACCTGTCCTGCGATGGCTGGGTCGGCTTTCACGCGGGCTTCGGCCGTTGCTTCGATGGAATTGTCAGCCACGGTGATTTCGCGCGGCTGACCGTTCAATTCAAAGAAGACAGTTCGAGTTCCATCGGCGTGAGCATCACTGACGGTCAGGAGGCGAATGATCAGAGTCTTGCCCGGTTCAATGTCGATTGAGATTTCTTCTCCGACATCGAGGCCAAAGAAGAAGTTTGGCGTTGGAAGGATACTGACGTCCGAGTACTTTTCTTCGTGCTTCGCAAATTCTTCGTAGACGCGTTCGTACAACAGCCAGGAGATGACTTCCTGTCCATTCGGTTCGCGTCCCAGCAGTTCCTGAACCTTCTTCTTTGCCGCTTCCATGTCGGCTGGCGGGAGCGTTTCGCCCGGACGTCCAGCAAACTCCTGCTTGCCCAGAAGGATGCGCTTTCGAACCGCTTCCGGAAATCCTCCCGGAGGTTGTCCCATCCCGCCGCCGATCAGGTCAATCACACTGCCCGGGAAGGCAATATCCCGGTCCGGATTCAGCACATCTTCGCACGTCAGGTTATTGGCCAGCATGAACAGCGCCATGTCGCCGACCGACTTGCTGGTCGGTGTTACCTTCACGATGTCGCCAAACAACTGATTCACATCGGCATACAGCCGGCACACTTCCGGCCATCGGTCCGCCAGCCCCAGAGCGCGTGCCTGTTCGAAGAGATTTGTGTACTGACCGCCCGGCATTTCGTGACGGTAGAGGTCAGCGGTTGCCGCCAGCGCGACACTCTCGAACGGCGTATAGAACTCACGAACTGATCGCCAGTATTCTGCGATCGTGTCGAGTCGGTCCGAATCGAGAGCCGTGTCACGCTCACCAAACTTCAGCATTTCCACAAGAGTATTCAGGTTCACCTGTGACGTGCCGCCGGACAATGGTGCCATCGCTGCATCGGCAATATCCAGATTGGCCTGTGCTCCCTGCATGATCGAAGCGGCCTGAATGCCGGCTGTGTCATGAGTATGGAAGTGAATCGGAATTCCGATCTCCTGCTTCAGAGCTTTGATCAGCTGCGATGCCGCGGCCGGCTTGCACAATCCCGCCATATCTTTGATGGCCAGAATATGAGCACCCATCTTTTCCAGCTGCTTTGCCAGATCAACGTAGTACTTCAGGCTGTACTTCGTTCGCTTTGGATTTGTGATGTCGCCCGTGTAACAGATGGCCGCTTCACAGATCGCACCGGATTCCACAACGGCGTCCATGGCGACCTTCATGTTCGGAAGCCAGTTCAGGCAGTCGAAGATTCGGAAGACGTCGATGCCCGCATCGGCCGCTTCCTTCACAAAGACCTGAACGATGTTGTCCGGATAATTCGTGTAACCCACCGCATTCGAAGATCGCAACAACATCTGGAACAGAATATTCGGGACTCGTTCCCGCATCTGAACCAGTCGCTGCCAGGGGCACTCCTTCAGGAACCGCATCGACGTATCGAAGGTTGCGCCGCCCCACATTTCCAGGCTGAACATTTCTGAACAGTAATGAGCATACGCGTCGGAAATCTGCAGCAGGTCGAAGGTCCTCATGCGAGTCGCAAGCAACGACTGATGAGCATCGCGGAACGTGGTGTCAGTGATCAACAGTCGTTTCTGATCCAGAACCCATTTTGCAAATCCCGTGGCGCCGAGTTCCTTCAGTTTGTCACGCGTTCCCTTGGGCGGCTGAACGCCTCGGGAAACCGGCGGCACTGGAGCCGGTTCGCGACGCTGCGATTTCGGACGCCCTTTGACCAGCGAATTGCCGTTGACAATGGTTTCTGCGAGGTAGCTTAGCAGGCGCGTGGCTCGGTTCTGTCGCTGATCGAACTGAAACAGTTCCGGCGTTTCATCAATAAACCGAGTCGTGCAGTCACCATTCACAAAGGTGGGATGTGCCATCACTTTGCTGAGGAATGGAATGTTGGTCTTCACCCCACGGATTCGAAACTCCTTCAGAGTCCTTTCCATTCGATGAATCGCGTCGATGAATCGGCGTCCGCGCGTCGTCACCTTCGTCAGCAGTGAATCGTAGAACGGATTGACGACTGCACCGGAAAAGGCACTGCCCGCATCCAGTCGAATGCCCATCCCGCCTGCAGAACGGTAATGAGTGACTCGACCATAATCCGGCATGAAGTTGTTGGCCGGATCTTCCGTTGTGACTCGACACTGGACCGCATAACCACTCAACTTGACGTTGGCCTGATCACCCAGTCCGATGTCGTCATCGGCCAGCTTCTTGCCCTGTGCCACCAGGATCTGGCACTTCACGATATCGATGTTCGTGATTTCCTCGGTCACTGTGTGTTCGACCTGAATACGAGGATTCACTTCGATGAAGTAATACTTCTCCGCATCAACATCGACCAGGAATTCAACGGTTCCCGCGCAGGAATAGTTCACCGCGCGACCGATTTTCAGAGCGGCATCCAGAATACCGTCGCGAAGCTTCTGTGAGAGATTTGGAGCCGGAGCAAGTTCAACCACTTTCTGATGGCGACGCTGCACCGAACAGTCACGTTCGAAGAGATGAACCAGATTGCCATGTTCGTCACCCAGCAGCTGCACTTCGATATGCTTGGCGCGGCTGATGAACTTTTCCAGGAAGACTTCCGGACTGCCGAACGCCGTCCTCGCTTCGTTTCTTGCGGATTCAAACGCCTGATCAAAATCCGCCGCCGACTTCACAGCTCGCATCCCGCGACCGCCACCGCCTTTCGCGGCCTTGATCATTACAGGGAACCCGATCTCCTCGGCCTTTTTACGAGCCTCTTCCAGGGTCTCAATCGACTCCTTCGTTCCGCCCAGCACCGGCACGCCTGCCTGAATGGCGATGTTACGCGCTGCGGTCTTGTCGCCCAGTGCTTCCAGACAGTGAACCGAGGGGCCAACGAATTTGATTCCTGCCTCAGCGCAGGCCTTTGCAAATTCGGGCCGTTCAGAAAGGAAGCCGTAACCAGGATGAATCGCGTCGACACCAACATCCTTCGCCAGTGCGACGATCGAAGGAATATCCAGATACGACCGAATCGGCTCACCCTGCTTACCGATCCGATAAGCTTCATCCGCCTTGAACCGGTGCAGCGCGTAGCGGTCTTCATGGGAGTAAATCGCGACTGTCCGAATCCCCAGCTCCGTGGCACTGCGGAAAACTCGGATGGCAATTTCAGAACGGTTGGCAACCAGAAGTTTCTGGATCGGCTGCATGTGTATCCCTGACTGTCTTGATCAGAACAGATTCCGATGACGGTTTGCGGTCTTTTCCGGAGCGACGTCTTCGTTCGTCCGTGTCGCGGCGGAGAACATAGTGCAACGACGCCCCACAATCTACCAGGAGTCAACCTTAGGAAGGCGACTCACGCCGGTCGGGAATCGAATTCCCGCAGTGCAGAGCTTCACACCGATTGAACGGCAACTTCGAAAGGTGTGCAGTTGCCGAATAGACGACTCGATTATCCGACTTCTGCGTGCTGTTCCTTCTGGTCAAACGACGACCAGACTGCGTGACGTCTGACCACCAAACTTACGGCCCCGGAATGGGGTGACCAATCTTTGGCCACGGGAATCATCAGGTTATTTGAGCAGACGCTCCAAAAAATGTGCGAATTGAAAACCCGGCCTCCCTGGGAACAAATTTGTTGTCAATTTTCAGAACTCTGCTGCCCGCGGAACGAGCTTTGCGAAACGGGCGAACGATGGCACGGCACTGTTCTCCGTCCAAACCATCACCAATCCGATGAACCACCCGTGGTGTGTGCGACTGGCTTCCATGTGCAGGCTCGGGATGCTGGAAGTACTGCACCACGGGGGTTTTTCGTTTTGCTGCAGTGTAAAGCGATGGTCTTCAATCGTTGCCGGGTGAAATGGGAGGGCCCAGCTGGCGGCAGATGGGTCGACCGAATCGCAAACGGCTGGGGACAGCCGTTCTACACTCATTCTTTGATCTGCGGAAGATCGTGTCGGCGCTTGGTTTCATCTCTCACGAAGATTGGCCCGACTTCCACGACGCAGCCTTCGTCCGCTGGTTTCACCCATGCGCAATCGGGTGACGCTGGTCCTCGTTTGTTGGGGTAGAAAGCTGACACCTTTTTGAGCGGCGGAGTCTTTCCGTTCAAACGCGGATGGCTGAAGGTGACGTTGATTTTGGGAATGCCGGAGCCTGGAATTTTCTCCGTGCTGTAAACTTCGACAAAGGCTGAGTGTCGAGCCCAGTAGGTGAAGTCCGTGCCTTCGAACTTCAGGCTTCCCACTTCATGCTCAGTCTGCTTTTCGATGTCTCGAATCGTGCAGGTGAACCAGGTCGAACCGTTTTCCGTTTCGCCCTTCCGGACACACCATGTGTAGCTGCCTTTGTTCCAGGCAAACGGACGGCGAACGCTGGCAAATTCCCCTTCATATCCAGCACTCTCCATCAGGCAGTCTGCAAACGGCGCTTTGACGTGATCGAGCCCGATGGGTGTTGTCTTGTCGGATGACCAGCGAGAAAAGATCCCGCCTTTGCCGGGATGAACTCGCTTGCGACTCTCACGACTTTCCCAGCCATTGATGTTTGTCTGAATGCCGCCGTAAAACTGCAGCCCGTTGATCTCGGCGATGCCGCACGGAGCAATGTACAGGTTGTAGTTGCTGGAAATATCACGGTCGATCGTGATATCCACTTCCAGACTCGTGAACTGCTCGACAGGCGCTTCCAGGTCCCACCAGATGTTTGCCAGATGCCATGGCCGGGGAGGCAGTTTGACGCCGGCGGCCCTGGCCATCTCTTCGGGCGACGGCTGCTCGCATGGATCCTCAGCTGGCGTTTGAGCCTGATCCTGAGCTTGAGTCATCGAAGATGCCGCCAGACAGAAGGCGGCGAAAGAAAGAATTCGCAACGATCGGTTCATAAACAGCATCCGGCTTTCTGACGGGACCACTGGCCAGCCCCGGAATTCTCTGCGGTCGGTGAGACAATTGCCACGAATCGAGGCAGGGTATTCGTCGAGTGCCGGGAAACCAACTTCGGGCCCGGCAGGATTCTCACGACCAGCATTTCGCTGAACGCTTTACCAGCGATTTTGAATTTGGCTTTCGTACTGGTCTACAATCCGGCGGAGGGTCATTCGAGCCTTCTCAATTCGCGTCCTCTCGTCAAAAGGTATGTCCTTTCATGGTCGCTCCCATTCGAGTTGCAGTCACCGGTGCTGCCGGGCAAATTGGTTATTCTCTCATCTATCGCATTGCATCTGGTGAAGTTTTCGGACCGGATCAGCCAGTCATTCTTCACTTGGTGGAAGTTCCTCCCGTCCTGAAAGCTCTCGACGGCGTTCACATGGAACTGGACGACTGCGCGTTTCCGACTCTGCATGGTGTCGTGAAGGCTGACAGCGATCACCTCGAGGACGGCTTCCGAAACTGTAACTGGATTCTGTGTGTGGGCAGCGTTCCTCGAAAGGCCGGCATGGAACGAGGCGATCTGATCCGCATCAACGGACCCATCTTTACCAGCACAGGCCGAGCCATCGCAGCTGCTGCGGCTCCGGACGTTCGAGTTCTGGTGGTTGGAAATCCCTGCAATACAAACTGCCTGATTGCGATGAAGAATGCCAAGGGCGTTCCGGAAGATCGCTTCTTCGCAATGACGATGCTTGACCAGAACCGCGCAGTATCTCAGCTGGCTCAGAAGGCCGGTGTTCCTATTGCCGCTGTGAAGAATGTTGGCATCTGGGGTAACCACTCCGCGACTCAGTATCCTGACTTCTATCATGCGACCATCAATGGCAAGTCTGCAACCGAGGTGATCACGGACCATGAATGGCTGAAGGGAGATTTCATTTCAACCGTTCAAAAACGCGGCGCTGCCGTGATTGCGGCTCGAGGCGCATCCAGTGCGGCATCTGCGGCAAATGCAGTTCTCGACACAGTGAAGGGCGTCATTCGTCCAACGCCGGCCGGCACCTGTTTCAGCGCGGCGGTCTGCAGCGATGGCAGCTACGGGATTGAAGCCGGATTGATCACCGGATTCCCTCTGACCAGCGATGGCAAGAAGGTGTCGATCGTTCAGGGCCAGACTCATAATGAGTTTGCGAAGTCCAAGATTGACATCACTGTGAATGAGCTGAAAGAAGAACGCGAGTGCGTGAAGGACCTGCTGTCCTGATAAGGGCGAAACGTCGCCGAACGCCATTGATCCTGAGGGCTAACTGGCTCGGCACCACACTCCGGTGTCTGACTATGAAACCGCAGTCGTCGCAAGGCGATTGCGGTTTTTGCATTTCAGGGCCGGTTGCCGCAGAAGCTGCCTGAGTTTCCCCGCAATCATTCGGGCAGATGGAAATCCGACCTCGCCTCCCAAAACCCCGGCCGAAACGGGGGAATCTCGAGGCACCCATGTCCCCTCTTTGGATGGAGACACCGGGCAAACAAGCAAAAAGACTGCGATTTTCTTCCTGGTCCCATCCGTAAGTGCTCTAGTCTGCCACCTGGAGCTCTCTGCGGAACGGCTGCATTGGCGAAGATTGACGCATTTTCTGACGTTGCTGATTCCGGCAAACTGTAGTGATCATATCGGTTATGTCGATTTTACAGCGTATCGAACCGGTGGTTTCCATCGTCGCAATCAACCGCCCTTACACTTCGACGGGTGCCTGAATTTCAAGGAATAAGACACGATGAACATCCTGAACCGAAATCGGAATCGCCGAAAGGGAGCCGCCAGTCGACTCTCCACTGCCGCTGACCCATGTGAAACGCGATCACTCCTGTGTGCGGCCGCACTGCCGTTGGCGGAGCTTGTCGAGACTCAGATTGAAGTGACAGAAGAAACAAGCGTCGAGTTGGTTGAAGGCTCGGGGTCTGAAGAACTCCCTGTTTTCGAAATCTGTACCTTCGAATGCCCTCCAGTCGATGTGACAGCGTTCTCTGAAGAGTTGGCACCGTTGGAAGGGGAACTGTCAGAAGAAGATCTCGCCAAACTCACAGCGGGAATCTACTCAATGGTCAGCGGCATGTACCCTCAGGACGAAGAAGTCGTCATTCCTGAATTCGCTGAAGGTTTCGAGCCAGAGATCGCCGTTTGCTACTTCGGCCCGGAGATGCAGCTGGATGAGAATGGAAACCCGATTGATGTCAGCTCCGAAGTCGAATTCGATCCGGGCGTTTATGACATTACGACGCTGGAAGGCTGGGATCCGTCATGGGCATTTCGCGGAGTGATTTTTGAGGGCTCCGAGGAGGCTCCGTCAGATTTCCCTGTCGATGACAGTGGCCTCTACCAGCCCGTCGAATGGTCGACCGAAGGCTTCGAAGATCTTGATGGTGATGGAGTTCCCGACGGACTGCTCTGGTCCTCCGGCATCGTGGATGGTTCCACAGATGACGCTGGAATTCCAAATGAGCCACCAGTTGATGGTGATCCGGTCAACCTTCCCATCTATTGGTTTGGTGTTGCAGACGGCAGCGCTTCCGAGTTCGATGAGTTTGGGAACCCGATCTACTACATGACATCAGGAATGCCGGAAGGCGGTGAATTGGCGGACGGTGAATTTTCCGAAGGCGAAACCGTCGACGGTGAAGTGAAAATCACCATGAAAGACGTTGTTGAGTTCACTGACGTGGAAGCCATCGAGGACAGCCCCGTCGTTGACGTCCCTGTCGATGAGAACGGAGAAGTCATTCCAGTGATGTACTTCTCAATGGGCGGTCCGGACATGTCTGCCGTCCAGCGAAATCTCGATGCTGTTTCTGAGTCAACGGTTGAATTGCCAGTCGCACCTCCGGTGATTCATCGCGGACCAGGCGGGATTCCGCTCATTCGAATTCCCGTGATGCGCCCACAGTCGTCCGTTTTTCAGGGGCAGACACGAACTCCAGTGACTTCGAATGTGTCAGCTCAACAATCCGCTGCCACAACATCCCCGGAAGTTTCGAGCCCGGTTGGATCCATGCCCGCAACCCCTGTGACGCGACTCCGATCATTGGGGGCTGTTCGAAGTGTTCGCCCCACTTCACTCCCAGCTACCAGCCTGAATTCGCTCAGTCCGCTTCTGGGAGATGAAGCATCTGAGGAAACTCCGGACGATGTCACCGTACCGCAGCCGGTCGATGATGTCCTCCCTGTAACGCCGGAAGGCGAAGCCGAGCAGACATCCTGGGCACCAGCTCGGGAACGCCGATCGATCGACATGTTCATGAGTGACTTTGCCGACGACGGCTACATTGGCTGAACTTCAACTTTGACCGACACCCAACTGCCCGAAAAGTCTTCATGGCTTTTCGGGTTTTTCGTGCGCGCACAATCAACACTTGCGTTGAATCGACCGGCCCCGTAACGTCCGCTCTTGCCAATCGTTCTGACCGTCAGGAAAAGCACGCTGCAACTGATACGAACCGGAACGTCATTCGGGAAGACAGACCCCGGAAGCTCACCGGCCAGGTGGCGAAACAGGCAGACGCACGGGACTTAAAATCCCGGGCCCCGTAAAGGGGCGTGCGGGTTCGATTCCCGTCCTGGCTAATGAAAACACTGCATTTCCGAGAATTCTGTGGTCGGTGAGAATGCTCAAAAGTGAAGGGTGTCACCTCAAGTGTCACCTTTGAGACTCTTTTCTGTCACTGTGTCACCTGTCACCGCTGGCGAGCCTGTTGCCCGATTGAATGCGGCGTCGATGTGTGCTGCTGCGTCGTGAGCATCCCGCGACGAGTAGTATCTCAGGGTGGTGGTAATGGCAGAATGCCGCATCATCTTCTGAAGGAATGGAGCTTCGACTCGCTTTGCCCACCGCTCACCGAACGACCGGCGCAAGTCGTGAGCAGAGGCGAATTCCTTTTCCTGCGTCCGATGGTCCACCTTGACCACGATTCCCGCCTTGCGTCCGAGTTCCGCGATGATCTTGCCCACCGGGTGACGGCTCCGGGAGTACGGTTTCCCTTCTTTGGTCAGCACCGTGAAGAATGGTCCATGCCGATCCTTCTTTGGGACAGCCAGAATCATCTCCGCAAACTCTGTGGCCACTGGATACAGCCGGTCGCGGTTACCCTTCTCCATCTCTGCCGGAATCCGCAGCAATGGCCTGCCAGATGTCATGTCGATGGAAATCCTGTCGAGTCGGTCCCACCACAGATTGAGCGATTCCTCAAGACGCAACCCGGACCACCACAATCCACGGAGAAGGTGCTTCCATCCTTCTTGCTGTACTGGAAGAAGGAACGGTTCTTTGACCTGCGCCAAAAGCCGGTCGAATTCTTCCGAGGTGATCGGCCTGCCCTTCATCGCTTCGGACGTGCTGGCGCGTTTCGGCTTCTTGATCGTCGGCACCTTTGAGATAAGGGACTGCTCACGAGCCCAATTCATCGCGGCTTTCAAGTGTGCCGTATAGCTTGCGATTGTGTGCTCCGACTTCCCATCGGTTCTCAGTGTCGCCTGCCATTTGACGACATGCTGAGCAGTCACAGAGGCTAGTCGGTGAGCACCGATAATTGCCTCAAAGCTGTTGAGGACTACCTCGATTTTCGTCTGTGACTCTTTGCTCAAACTGGAGCCATGGAGTTCCAGGTACGAATCTCGGAACTCTGCCCAGGTAAGACGGGACTTGTCATTTCCGAGCCCTGCCTCAAGCTCTTTTTGCCATTTGCCAGCCTGCTTTTCGGCTTGTCTGCGGTCGGATGTTTCGGCCGACTTCTCAATCCGCTTGTTCGTCAGGGGATCAGTGTAACGCAAGTAAAGAGACGTGCGCCCACGGTCCACCACAATGACGTTGATTCCGTCACTCATAGCATCATCACTCCATCTGGAAAGTGAGTCATCTGGTTGTGAATGCGGAAACCGGCCAGATGAACCGGCTTTCGGTGTGGTTAATTACTCCGCACCTATCCGCAGCCACAGTATCGACCATCTGGCGGGATCATGTCCAGTGTTATGCAATTCGGACTGAATCGGCCTGCTCTGGAGCATCGCCCAGGATCTCCGGATACGACGCACCGGACAACGACGCCGCTACTCCTGCAATCGCCAGGTGAATGACCATTTCCACAAAAGACGTTCTGCTGAAGTCCAACCGTAATGTTCTCATCGTCTTAGTCCCTGTATTTCCTGTGAATCTCAGCCGCGAAGGATGCCACGCTGTTGACTCCGCTGATGTCGCGGTTCTGCGATGCTCTGAGCCGTTCCTGAGCAACCTGCAACAATGCCAGGCACTCAGCCCGCTCTGCCTGAGTCGCTTCGTCAGGTAGTGGCAGGTTCATGCGGCGCTGAAGTTCACGAGTCATCTGATATTCGTGATCGGACAGAACCGGACCGTTTGCCTTTGGCCTGGCTTGTGACTCCAGCCGCGCCAGTCTTCGGTGAATGCTCATCCTCGTGACTCCAGTTCATCAACCCGCGTTCTCAGTTCCACCGCATCCGTGATCGGTCCAAAGTTCCCCAGGATCAGTTTTGCCGCATCAATTCGCGTCTTAGCTTCATGCTCGCTGGCCAACAATTCAATCAGCGTATCAATCGCCTGTGTAGTTGCTGACGTGATCCTACCGACCGCTGCCGATGCCACTGCTGACCGCATCATTGATACACGAGATTTGAACTCTGGCAGCGATGCCCACCTGTATGCTGTTCTTTCCGCAACTGAGAGCTCCATTGCAGCATCGGCCACCGTAGCGCCACCAGCAACCAACGCCGCCAATGGATGCCACTTTTCGCCACCGTCAACCGCTTCGGATGTGTCTACCATCACGATCATCCTGCTGTCAAAACTGCTGCCAATGGTGCCCACTTGGTCGCGATGCCGTTCCGGTCGCGTTCGTACACGTCAGCGTCCAGCGTCAAAACAAGATCACCGGCAGAGTACTTTTGCCGAACCTGCTGACTTGCTTCGTCGGTAGCCCAGCGCAGATCACCAAGCAACTGACCGCGTTCAACACGAAGATTGCGAATCGAGCCGTAAATCATTCGCACTGTCGGCCTGATGGAATGCTCGCAATCAACGACCGGCATTTGTCGTTTTGTTCTGAAGATACAACCGGACATCCGCAAACCTTCAGCAGTGCCATCGGTCACAGTGATGGAGCGAATGATTGCCCCCTGTCGCCAGATCATTTCCTTTTGGATGTCGGCCATGTCTGCACCTTCTTTTCGAAGTCACGTCTGTGAACTGGTCGCTTTGGTTCTGCTGCCTTCAGCCGAGTCGTGAACCGTACCTTCCCGCGTCCTTTGCTCATGGCCGCAATTTCTCCTCATGAATGGAATGCAGTTCTGCCGTCAATCGGTCGAGTTCCTGCTGACGTGGTTGGATATGCCGCTCCAGTTGTGCAATCTGATTCCGCAAATCGTCGATACGTCGCTGCGCTGGCTTCTGGTCTGGCAACACTTGGCCGAACCACGCACCGACCCCTGTGAAGACGTTGCCGGGATCTCGCCGTCTGATTCGTTCCAGTTCATCCTCAGCACTTCGAAGGGAATCCCGTTTGTGCGACAAGTCAATTCGCAAAGGGTTGATCTCTGCGGCAAGCTCGCGGAGTCGCTGTGTCAACGACCGTTCGCGCTGCAAAAGTTCAGCGTCCAGAACATTCGCTGCATCCATCAAAAGCCCCTCTGCCTGATAGGTCACGTTTCGACGGTATTCAGCCGCCTGCATCTTGTCCCGTGCCGCATCAATGCGCGGCTGAAGTTTCAGAATCGTGGCGTTCAGTTCCGCCTGCACACTCGAGAGTTCACGTTCAGCCGCTGCGCGGTCCTCGATTGACTGGTAGTGTGCCTCTCGCTGGCGAGCCCACTCGAAACGCTGCTGCTGGCGGTTTACGTCGGATTCCAGGTCTGATTCGCTCCGTCCTGTTGCTGCGAGAATCGCCGCCGCTTCGTCGGAGTCGATTTCCGCACCGGATGCCAGGGATTTGACCAGGCCGAGATAATGCGAAAATGCCGTCCTGTTTGTTTCCTGTTTCTTCGTGCGAAGCTTCTGAATCAGTGTCGCAATGCTCATCGTTCGTGTTCCTTTACTGTGTTGAATCCCCGTGGTGGCAAATTTTCCACAACGGGTGTTAGTCATCTGGTCGGGATTATCGCTGCTGACTCAGTTCTGCGGTCGATGTCGTTACTAAGCAAACGGATTTTGTCGCAATCGTTTTGGAGCATTCACCGCAGAGTCTGCATCGCTTGTATCTCGTGACAAACGCGATGCTCTGAACTGTGCAGTACGTGACACTCGGACCACCGCATCGCTGACACTGTTCTGGAATTCTGCTCATCGGTGTTCATCCGCTCTGGAATTTTGGAAACTGGACGCACTGACTTTCTGTTGAGAACTCGGGGCTGATTTTTACCGCATGGAGTTCAAAGTGCTGGAAGGTAGCTACGCGAAAAGTTTCAGGCCCCCTCTGTCGTCGCACAGGATCGCGTCTGGCCGCTTCAGTCTGCTGGCAGGTCAAAGTCATTGTCTGACAAGTGATCACGATCGTGATGTTCGCTATACGTTGCTGCGTCGATAGGTGGATGTTCGCCATCAACGCGCCGATATGTCGGTCGCCAGTCACTTCGGAGTCTGGACCATCGTTCTTCAGCACTCCATGACGACTGAATCAGCAGACACTCTGCCTGAATCTGCTCTGGTGTCGGATCGGCCTGTCCTCGATTCAGCATGTACGGTCTGTGTACTAGTCGAGTGATCTCCATGTTTTTTGCTCCTTCCTGCTGACGAAACCCCCGCAACTCACGGGTTCTGAGAGGTTTCGTCAGCAACTTCGTGGCTTGAGTTTTTCAAAGTGAACTTGGCTGTTGGCCTTCCGCCTGCTGGTCCTGTAGCCTGAATTTCGTAACTACCGAATCCAGCCGCCGCCAAACTCCGCAGCAATTCCTCAGCGTGCTCTGAATCTCCGATGTCTCGTTTGCATCGAGCTAAATCTCGGGCAGTGACAGTTCCGCCGTGTTGCTGAATCCATGCTGCCAGCAGTCTCAGAGAGTGCGTCAAACCGTCCTCCTTCAGCAGTGAGTAAACACGAAGGGTTTCATCCTTCGACCACTCACAGAGGCGTATAGCGGCCTTCATGGAATCCACGTCGATCGTCCACGGGTCTCGGATCTCACCTTCCGCATGACGGCAACAATGGATGATGCCTGCGATCCGTGCTGCTCTGCCGATGAACTTCGCGAAAGCCGCTCGAGCATCTCCGAACATGACGAAAGTCTGCTCACCAGTCGTGTTCATGAACTCTGCAAACAGTCGCCTTGCTTCCGGAGACAGTTCCAGCAGTGCTGGTTTTTCGTTGCCAGAGGCGTCAGTTTCACCACTCAGAGAGAGCAGATCGTTGACCAGTTGGGCGTAATCATTTCGAACACGCTGAGTGACGTATTCTTCTCGCCATCGGATCGGCACCGCTGGCGGATAACTCAGCCAGAGACGTGCTGCCAGTCCGTTGCTGCGGGATTCTGCGGTCAGTGCTGTTTGGATAATCGCTGGCTGAATCGTACCAGTGACATTCACAAACGACCGTTGAACAATTCGAGTGTTCACGGATGCCCGATCGGACGTAACACGCTTTCCGTCGTAGAACTCAAGGAACTTTGCCTGCTCACCAGAGACGGCACCCTTCCCGCAATATCGCTCGAATGAACCAAACCAACCGGAGAGTTCTTCATTGCAAACAAGGATTCCCCGAGGATTCCCGGAGTGCAGTTTGATCAGTCCTTCGCTCGTAACGTCGTTCACGAGGATTCTGCGGGCAACTGGTTCCTCTGGTTCTTGTGGGGGATCTCCGAGTCCAGCTTGCCGCCATTCCTTCAGGTCCAATTTGTAATGCTCAACCGCCGCTTTATGCTTCGCGATGTCCTTTCGATACTGTTCGTCATATTGAACCTCGATGTCATGGAGAGGCGCAGTCGCCATATCAAATGGTTCACTCTTCTGACTGCCTGACAGTCCAATGATCACCGGCCAAACAATCAGAGGCTGATAGTTCCCTGGCTTCGTACTGACTCGACGCGAGTTTCCGATTGCAGTGCTGACAACTGCCAACGCTGGCAGGGCTGAAAAGGCGTCAGAACATCCAACCGCCGCAGAGACAGACTGAACGAAGGAACTCAAACGACCGGGAAGACAGTCGGTCGGGAATGCCTCCGATTCCATCGGTTTTATTTTTGTCGTTGTCTGAACTGCTGACGAAACCCTCTGGGATACGGGTTTTTTAGGGGTTTCGTCAGCAAACTGGCTCATCGTCTGGCTGTCAGCACCGATTGCGGCCTTGAATTCGTGCCAACGATTTCCTGCACAACTGCTGTGACTACAGTGATAACCCCATGAACCACTGCTTCTGACAATGCAGGCGAAGGCGTCCTTGCCGTTGTGGTTTTCATTGAAGGGACACGTCACAAACAGTTTGGCGGAATACCGGGAATCTGGCTCACCTTCAACGAAATCAACACCATGATCGCGAAGGAAATTCCGCAGGTCTCGAGTCTGCTGGCGGTTCGATGATGATCCTGGCAGAGTCGCTGGAACACTGACCGATACTTTTGCTGACTGCTCTGGCGGAAGTTCCTTTGTCAGCCGCTCAATCACTCGCTGAATCTGTGGTGCCGTTGCCGCTTCTGACGGACTCCAGCCATATTGCAGGTAATCAGGGACCTTCAACAGCCTTGCGCGACGATGTGGGCGGTCTGCCGTTGAGTCACCCTTTCCGGCAAATGTGCCGTAGATGCGGCCAACCCTCGCTGCGTTGAAAACGGATCTGTCGACATGGACTATTTCGTTCGAATGTCCAGCGTCCAACACTTCGAGAAATTTCTTCACGAGTGCCGCTGTCGCTTCATCATTCGGCAGATCAACCGGAAGGTGTATGTGTGCACCGTTTCCGGATATGGCCACGATCGGTTCTGGCAGTCCATGCGAAAGCAACGAATCAACAATGTCGTTCGCTGTTTGCAAAGAGGAATCAAACTCACTCTGCGATGATGAAATTCCGCTTGGGCGTTCCGGGTCGCAGTCGATCAGAATCCAGCGCCGTTTAAGAATGTCTTTGTCGCTTGTCGTCACGGTTGCGGACTGCTCAATCCGGTTATGGTATCTCGCCAGCAGTTTTGGATCTGGCGGATTCAACGTGAAGTAAGCGCCAGCACATTTTCTGACGGATCTGAAGTGCTGAAGGATCTTGTCTGCTGCCTCCGGAAAATGCTCTCGGTCGAAGTATCCGGCATCGGTTCTCGACTTCCGTCCATCGACGTTCAGGAATCGTACTTCAACGACCTGACTACAGAAGATTTCAAACGTCGTGATGATCGTTTCCCGATCACTCAGATTCGCGTAATCGACGATCGGCAATTCTGGTTCAGGTCCAGCATCCGTCAGCGTATAGGCCAACCCTGATGCCTCCAAACCGTCAACAATCACTTTGCGAATGTCAGTCTCTCTGTGTACCATTGTGTGTGTCCATTCAAGTTTTGAGCCCGATACGTTTTCCCAGCGGTCGGGCTCATTTCATTCCCAGGGTAGTTTTTGTCGCTGTGGTTGTTCGGTGTACGTCGGCAACTTCATTGCCCTCCGAATCGCGTCCACAGTCACACCGAGTTCTCTGCTGATCACTTTCCAATGGATGCCGAAACCTCTCATGTTTCTGGCGCGGTCCAGTTCGTCGTCGGTTAGCTCCCGGTCAACGATCATTTCGGAGCCCCTGAGCGAACACGTTCTGAGATGTCGCCGCCTACTGGCTGAGAGTCTTCGCTCGCCAGCTTGCCCAGGAACTCGGAGAAGTCGCGTCCACGGATGAAGCATCGGCCACCGATTCGCACTACCCGCAAGCCCTGCTGTCTTGCCTGCCGGAGTGCATGTCTGCCCCAACCAACCGCTGCCATGAAGGACGGCATGGTGTAAGTTACGGAATCGCTGATTGGCGTCAGCGTGTCTGATGTGTTCTGTTTTCGCTTCATGTCCTGCCCCACAAAATGTGTGTGAATGACCGTCAAACGCGGTCTGATGGGCGGACGTGTACCAAAAGAAAAAGCCGCCAGGGTGAACCATTTGACGGCTTCAGAAGTATCAGAAGTATGCCAGAAGAATCAGAGTTTATGCCACGGTTTGTCCGGCCACTGCTCTTCCAAAATCGGCAGGATTCTATCGCGGTCGTATGTCGCCGGCCTGCTCTTCACGCCTTTGCTGATTGGTGGCCCCCATGCGGCCTTCTTTGCTGTCGGGATGTTCTTTGCCTCGATGCCGATCATTGCTGCAATCTCATGCACGTTGACAACGACTGGCGAGCTATCAACACCACGATTGCGGAGGTACGCGGCACCGGCTTCATGTAATGCCGCGATGCCTCTTCTGCCGCTGCTCTTCAGGATCGTGACGCACGACGCAACAACACTGCGAACATTCTGTTCATCGTCCGGATCGAATGCCTCAAGGATCGAATCTGGAAAGCTCCATCTGCCACGTTGCTGACTCCATTCCGTAAAGTCATGCCAGAACAGATTCGCCATCAGCGCCCGAACAGAATCGTAAATCTCTGAGTTCGGCAGTGTGTCCAGGCTTTTGAGGATTCTGGATAATTGCTGATCGAATTCCCCGATCTCATCCTGATTGTGGAGCATCATTATTCGACTTTCTGAGCAGTCGAGTTCTGAAGAAAACAACCAGGGCAACGGTTCAGATTCCGTGATTCGGTTCGGTAGCAACTCCGAAGCCTAGCCCTGATTGATTTGGCGGGGTGTCACCTTTTGTGTCACCTCGACCGTGTTTTAGGTGACACCCTGCTGGCGGAAGTGTACTCCGGAAAGTGCGGAAAATACAGTGCTTTTGCATTGGATGAACACTGGTTCGACTATCCTTCTCGACTTAAAATCCCGGGCCCCGTAAAGGGGCGTGCGGGTTCGATTCCCGTCCTGGCCAGTCTCCAACGTTGCGCGGCGCAAATGTGACTCCGCAAACGTCCTCGGCTGCCATTCTGTGACTCCAGGCTGTTGTGGTGGCGGTTCGACGGAGGTAAGCTGAGGGCAATCCTGCCTGATCTGCAACCTGAGTTCTGCCGGTCCTGCTGCCGAACGTCCAGGCTGCTCATTCCCGCCATCACAGATTCGTGCGCGTGCTCCATGACTCTGCCGATTCGAATTGTCATCTCCGCTGTCGTTTCTGCCTTCCTCGAACCCTGCGTTCTCGGGCAAAGCAATGAAGAGACGTTCCGGGCTGAGGTTGAGCCGGTCCTTCGAAGGCATTGTTACTCTTGCCATTCCCATCAGGAACGCAACATCGAAGCCGGCCTGACGCTCGACTGGAAAAGCGGCTGGGAAAAAGGAGGCAATAGAGGTCCGGCGGTCATTCCTGGCGACGTTGATGGCAGCCTGCTGATTCAGGCAATACGCCACACGAATCCAGAACTGAAGATGCCGGAAGAGAAGATACCAGATGACGAGATTCGCATTCTGGAAAACTGGATTCGCTCAGGAGCATTCGATCCTCGCGCGTCAGTTCCGGTGAAGGCGGATCCCGGAGACTGGTGGTCCCTGAAACCACTGACTCGACCGGAACTGCCTGCTTCTTCCGTTTCGAATCCCATTGACGCGTTTGTGAATAAGACGTTGCAGGATCACCAACTGTCTCCGGTGCCTGAAGCAGACCGACGCACTTTGATTCGCCGCCTGACGGTTGATCTGCACGGGTTGCTTCCATCACCGGAAGAAGTCCGAGCCTTCGAGAAGGATGCTTCTCCTGACGCCGTCGAGAAACTTGTGGACCGCCTGCTGGAGTCTCCTCGGTACGGTGAACGCTGGGCGAGGCACTGGCTGGACACGATTCACTTTGCGGACAGTCATGGGTTTGAACATGACGTATTCCGCCCAAACGCATGGCGGTTTCGAGACTACGTCATTCAGCGCCTCAATGAAGACCTGCCATGGTCTCAGTTCATCCGTGAACAACTCGCGGCCGATGTGAGCGCCAAAGATGAGCCGGGAAAACTCGCGGCCATTGGGTTCCTTGGAGCAGGGACTTATGACCACAGTGCTGCGGCAACAGCGCCGAAGAATTTCGAAAACCTCGATCGAGACGACATGGTGACTCAGACAATGGCCGCATTCGTCAGCACAACGGCCAACTGCGCTCGGTGCCATGCACATAAATTCGATCCGATCACACAGGAAGATTACTACTCGCTGCAGGCTGTGTTCGCAGGCATTGGAAAAGGCGAGATTCCGTTCGATGAAGATCCAGCGGTCGCCAAACAGCGAAGTGAATGGCTTCAACTGAAGGAAGCGGCGGAAAAGCAACAGGCGGACACGTTATTGTCCGAGCACAATCGTCGCATGGTCGAAGAATGGATCAGCAGTCAGGGAAACTCTGCACACTGGAAGCCACTGAATGTCACGTCCTTTGTCTCGGTGGATGCGGCAAGTCTGGAGCGACTCGAGGACGGTTCGATCCTGTCGACCGGTCCTCTTCCGGAAAAAGAGACGACCGTCGTCACCGGTACAACGGACCTCAAACAGGTGACAGCCATCCGACTGGACGTGATGACTCACGAATCGCTGCCGATGGGCGGGCCAGGACGTGCTCCGAATGGCAACCTGCATTTGAACAGCGTCGAACTGCGAGTCTTCCGCCCGGGGATGAAGACGGCTGAAAGGCTCGGGATTGTTCGAGCAACCTCGGATTTTGATCAGGAAGGCTGGACGATCCAGCATGCGATCGATGGCAATCTGGACACTGCCTGGGGAATTCATCCACAGGAAGGAAAGCCACACTCGGCGGTCTTCGTGCTGGAGACACCAGTTGAGTTTTCCCCCGGCACGGAGATTCACGTTCTTCTCCGCCAGATCCATGGACGAGCCCACATCATTGGCCGGTTCATGCTGTCTGTGACGGATGGCCCTTCGGAATCAGCCAACATTCTTCCCACCGACATTGCCGCGATCCTGGAAGTGCCGGCCTCAGAACGCTCCGACGAGATGCAGCTGGCACTGCATTCGTTTGTCCTCCGCAGAATCGCTGAAGAGGCCCTTGCGAAACTGCCGCCACCGCAAAAACTATATGCCGCGGGAACGGTCGCGGAGAATGAACGAGGAACAATTCGTTACGACAAGCCTCGAGACATTTTTGTGCTTCGGCGAGGCGATGTGGAGAAGCCGGAAGACAAGGTCGGACCCGGAGCATTATCAGCAATCTCCGCGATGCCGGCGCGTTTCGACATTCCTGACTCCGCACCTGAATCAGCTCGGCGCGCTGCACTCGGAGACTGGCTTGCTTCAAAGGACAATCCGCTGACGTGGCGGAGCATTGCGAACCGCATCTGGCATTACCATTTTGGCAAAGGACTCTGCGATACTCCGAGTGACTTCGGACGAATGGGCGGCCTGCCATCGCATCCGGAACTGCTCGACTGGCTGGCCTGTGAAATGCGTGATCATGATTCGATCAAGCGGCTGCATCAACTGATCTGCACAAGCGAGGCGTACCGCCGCTCTTCTCAAACAACAACCGCGATTGAAGACCGGGATTCGGACAACCGATTCCTTGCTCGTGGCGTTCGCCAGCGGCTGGATGCAGACACATGGCGAGACTCAGTCCTGCAGGTCAGCGGTCGGCTGGATCTGAAAATGGGTGGCCCCGGTACACAGCATTTCTCGACGCGCCCAGGAGCACAGCTCACGCCGATTCTTGACTACACCAACTTGGACTGGAACAGCCCCGGCGCAACTCGCCGCAGTATCTATCGAGTCGTCTGGCGAGGAATTGCGGATCCGATGATGGAACCAATGGACTTCCCTGACCTTGGAGTTCTGTCGCCGGTGAGGACGTTCTCCGCGTCACCATTGCAGGCACTTACGCTGATGAACAACCGATTCGTTCTTCACCACGCTGAATTGATGGCAGAACGAGCCGTGCATGTTTCACCGGACCCGGATCAGCAGGTCCGCGCCGCCGTGCAGTGGGTCTGGCAGCGAGATCCGGACGATTTCGAATTGCAGCAACTGGGCATCCTGGCTCGCGACGAAGGCCTTGCCGCTGTTTGTCGCCTGCTGCTGAACAGCAATGAGTTTCTGTTTGTGGACTGATCGCCTACATGGCAATGACGAATGTCTGACTCGTCGTGTCTCAGAACACTTCCGCCGGATCAGCGGACCTCACCTTTCCAATCGCCATCACGGCGCTCAGGACACACATCACGATCGTCAGCACGAACACAAAAACAGCTCGCTCTGCCGTCATGGAAAACTGCATCTGAATGGCATTCGTGGCAACTCGGTACAGCCACAGGGCCAGCACAAAGCCTGGAAGGTACCCAAGGACAGACAGCATCAATGCCTGACTAAAGACCACGCGAAGCAGATACTGATCCGAAAATCCCATGGCCTTCAATGTGGCATACTGGGGCAGGTGGTTCGTCACCTCGGTGTAAAGAATCTGGTAGACCACCACAAAGCCAACGAAGAAACCAACGGCCGCGCCCATGCCGAAAATAAAGTCGATCGGCGCGTTCTCTCGGATGAACGCAATTTCCTTTTCAATCAGTTCATCACGAGTCAGCACTTTGGCTTCATTGCCAATCAGAGGCTGAATGGATCGTTTGACCGTTTGCAAATCTGCGCCTTCGGCAAGCTTGATCAGCCCCACATCGACCGCGCCTGGATTTCGTTCCGGCAGGAGGCGAAGGAAATTGGACGGAGACATGTAGAGGTTCCCGTCCGTGTTAATCGAGATGCCGACGTTGATCGAATCAATAATGGTGACCTTCCGAAGATTCACCTCGACGTCCAGTTCCCCCTTTTCCTTCAGGATCTCCGCCACGGGACCGTAGTTCTTTCGGCTGAGAGCATCGAACAGGATCCGATCCGGCAGCTCAAGCTCATTCACGAATCTCTCAAAGCCATCCAGATCCATCATCGGAGCCCGCGGATTGATCCCATACAGGCTCACTGGAAATTCCAGCTTGTCCCACGGATTTCGAAACCGCCCCAGAGCCATGTACATCTCGCCGACATCCGCAACTCCATGCACGGAACTTGCACGGTACAGGAGCACTCGCGGAAAAGTCGCCGAAGCAAAGATCGTCTTCGTTCGAGGACTGACGAGAACCAGATCGGCGGTAATCCGGCGCGCGATCGCGACGCTGTTATCCATCGCTCCCTGTCGAATTCCGAGCTGCACCAGCATCAGCATCACAGCCACGACAACACCGGCCGTCGCAACAACGAGTTTGACTCGGTTGAACGAAAGCTGAGCCCACGCAAGAAAGAAGCTGGAAAGCGGCACAAATCACTCGATGCAAAAACCATCAGGACGATACGTGATTGTAGACAGATAAAGTTGGATCCAGCCAACAAATTCGACATTTCCCTGGCGACGCCCCGGCCTGACAACCATCCACATTGCCGCGTAAGCGAGGTCAACGAATTGCATTAATCAGACGATAGACTGCTAAACAAAAGAGCCCAACGGCTCCACCGATCAACGGGAAGAGAAAACAGTCGAAAATCAGAGTCAATCCGCCGGGCCCAATCCCCTGAGGGTCCGTACTTGAGCCTGATTCATGGATGAATAGAGCAACAGCGATCACGAAGCCGATCGAAGCGCCACCCAGAATGAAAAATGGAAACAACGGCTTCTTTGCCACTCTCAATCTCCGCAAACTAGTTGAATGCGAGCGAATTGCGATCAAAGCGTCGGGCGGTTTGCTCAACTATGAGATCGCACGTTGAACTTTTCCGCTTTGCAACAGTCTGCTTCAGGCAATCCGCCTTTTCACTTTGGAAATGGGGTGACGTTAAAGAAACGCGAATGGGCGTAGTTGATTGCGGAAGAGGAAAGACCAGAGGATAGCACTGGTTTACTTCTTGAAGAATTCTCTGGCAAAGTGCCCCGTGTCTCAGACGCGGGCCAGCTACCCACAAAACTCCTCACCGAGTTCACCTCGGTGGAACCACGTTTTTGCAACACATGGGAACTCTGCTCATCGCTGGTCATCACTCAATACTTCAACTTCGTCAGAAAACCAGTTTTTGGTCTGCCCCACCAATTGCCAACGGTCTGTCTTGAGCAGCGAAGCAGCATCAGCAGATCGCCTCGCGTAACAACCCAGTATTTGTGCCAACCCCGATCCCGTTCTGCGTCAGGAGGCAACTTCCACAGGCCATATTATTTTCCATTTGTCGACGAACAGGTGAAGTCCAAGTTCGCCCTCGTGTCGCGGGCCTGGTTTGAACAGCCCGCTGAACGCCAAATCCTGTATCGCATTGGTGAAGCCATCCGACCCGAAGGACTTGCCCCACGGCCGTCGCTTGTAGCCGATCAGCTTGCCTCCTGTCAGCTCTCGCAATGCAGACACAGCAACGTCCAACTCAGACCGCTGCCGTTTTGCCAGTTCCGACACAACGGCAAGAACCACGACCGAATTGAACAGCAAACCTTTGCGGACCTTGCCTCCATATGACTCATTGGCAATGGACAGAAATACGTCTGGCGCCAGATCTTCGCGTTCGCATGCTGTCCACGCAGGTGCCCAGACTTCTGTACTCAGAAATCGCCACGACCTGGAAGTCTCCTCGTTTGCGGGCGACCCATGACACCACTTCTGGTGATCCGCCTCTTTCCAGCCGAGCCGGCCAAACTTGACGTCGCCGGCCGGTTTGGTCTGGAATTGCGTCGAGCGAACGGCTGCCTTTCCACGAGCCGTATTGATCAGCGAGTCGATCGCGGGCAGGAAGCGCTGCCAGACTTTCCACTTCCAGAGTGGTGCAGCCCCGGGATCACCGAGGACAACGTAAACATCGTAGTTCGCTGTGTGAAAGCTCATTCGTTCAACCTTGATTTCCTGAACCGGGCGAACCTCGGCTCCATGGTTCTGCCTATTCGTTATCGCTGTGCGATGTGACACGCGATTGAGGCGGCCCGATCAATACGGCCACATAGGCCAGCGGCTTTTCACCAGGAATCACCTTTCTTTCTCCGCTGCCACGAGGTCGCAGAACCGGCTCAACGGCTCGAACGCCAGGCTCATCTTCGAGTATGAACTTCGCCTCGTGTCCCCCGCCTGGATCCCAGCCAGCAACGACAACCGTCACGCGGCCATCTTTACGTTCAGGAAGGTCTCCGTCGACAGGGCAAAAGTAGCCAGATTGCCTGCCAGCCAGTTGACCATTCCAGACGCGATTGTCGACGTCATCGTCCGCGAGGAGCCCGTCACAAACTGGCACCCAGTCTGTGACTGCAAAATACTCCAACGCGCCCTGCTCTTTGAGTTGGTCCGCCACCCATGACTCGACGGCTGGGCCATCCTGCTTTGGACTGTGAGCAGTGACCGGCATGATCACCTTGACAAACACCTGGTTAAATCGCTGCCGCGCGATCGACGCTGACGTTGAATTCTGGGCACAGAGCTCACCAGCAAAAGTTGTGAGCAATAAGAAAACCGATAGTCGTGGGAAGTAGCGACATCTCATTCTGGAACTCCAACACGTCCTTGTGACAGGATTTTGGCAGAACCACTACATCACGGGGCAGTGATTGATTGGCGTGGCACAATTATTCATTTGCTGCCACCGGTTTGGAAGTGCAGGCTGATCAGCACTGAACACTTATCAGATCAACAAGCCTTGAAAATCGCTTTTGGGTCGTTTGCATGATTTGGCTAGCGGGATGCGTCAGCTTCCCGGTTGCGACCTTGGGTGGTGAACCGATGAATTGTCTACCGGCTGTTACAGGATGCCGGGCGGCTCGCGATGCTGGGAGGATTTGCTCTCCAGATCGTGCTTCTTTGACGATGGCGGCTGTGACGATATCCTTCGCGGTTTCGCAATGAGAACTCAGTCGGTGTTCGGCACGGTTACCCGCGGCGAGCACCGTTCCTCCGTCCTTTTTGAAACTGCAGTGGAATCATGGTTCAGATCAACCAGCATTATCTTAAGCTGAAGGCAGGCTACCTTTTTCCGGAGATCGGCCGACGTGTCACCGCGTTTGCTCAGGCCAATCCCTCGGCAAAAATCATCCGACTGGGCATTGGTGACGTCACCGAGCCGCTGACTCCGGCGATCGTTTCGGCGATGCATGCCGCGGTTGATGAGATGGCAAAACGCGACAGTTTCAAGGGATACGGCCCGGAACAGGGCTATGCGTTCCTGCGTGAGGCGGTGGCTCGGCATGACTTTCAGTCGCGCGGTGTCGATGTTTCGGCGGACGAGATTTTCATTTCCGATGGGTCGAAGTGCGACACCGGAAACATTCTGGACATCTTCGGCAGTGACAATCGTATCGCCATCTCCGATCCCGTTTATCCGGTCTACGTCGATACGAATGTGATGGCCGGGCATACTGGACCAGCGGATGAATCCGGACGATTCGGGGGACTCGTCTACCTCGTTGGCAATGAGGCCAATGGCTTCGTTCCGGAGCTGCCGACAGAACGAGTCGACATGATCTACCTGTGTTATCCGAACAACCCGACAGGCACCGTCGCAAGCCGCGAAACGCTGACTCGCTGGGTTGAGTATGCTCGTCAGAACAAGTCGCTGATTCTGTTCGACGCGGCCTACGAAGCATTTATCTCCGATCCTTCGATTCCTCACAGCATCTTTGAAATCCCAGGTGCCAGAGACGTCGCGATCGAATTCCGCAGCTTCAGCAAGAGCATCGGCTTCACGGGTGTTCGCTGCGGTCTGACAGTTGTGCCAAAGCAACTCATGGGAACCGGACCAAACGGTGACAGCGTTTCGATTCACCAGCTCTGGAACCGCCGGCAGTCCACGAAGTTCAACGGTGCGTCCTACGTGGTTCAGAAAGGCGCGGCGGCGGCCTACACGGATCAGGGCAAAGCGGAGATGCGGGGCCTGATCGACTTCTACATGACCAATGCTCGACTGCTGCGTGAAGGTCTGAGCCGAGTTGGCATTCGAGTCTTCGGCGGCGTCAATGCTCCGTACGTCTGGATCAAGACGCCGAACAACCTGGGAAGCTGGGAGTTCTTCGATCTGCTGCTCAGCAAGGCCAACGTCGTGGGGACTCCAGGCAGCGGTTTCGGTGCCGCGGGTGAAGGGTACTTCCGACTGAGTGCCTTCAACAGTCGAGCCAACGTCGAAGAGGCGCTGGAACGAATCCAGAAAGTCCTGTAGCTTCGGAGGCTCAGCATCCCTTGCTGTGATGGATTTTGCAGCGGAATGGCGGAAGTCGTCCGGTGAATTCATGACGCGGACTCACCGGAGGGCTCGCGCCCTTCCGCTATTTTTTGGGGGGGCGGACCGCGAACTGGGATTACGTGATCAGTGAATTCACGATTGTTCCGTGGACGTCGGTCAAACGAAAATCGCGACCCTGGTATCTCCAGGTCAGACGTTCGTGCTGGATTCCCAGAAGATGCAGGACTGTGGCGTTGAGGTCGTGGACATGGACGGGTGATTCCACGATGTCCATTCCAAAGTCATCCGTCCTGCCGACGCTGACACCCGGCCGGATTCCGGCGCCGGCGAGCCAAACGGTGAACGCATCTTTGTGATGATCGCGGCCTGGTGCTCCTCCTTTGTCATCCGCTCCCTGGCTGAGCGGCGTTCGTCCGAATTCGGAACCCCAGACGATGAGTGTTTCTTCCAGAAGGCCTCGCTGTTCGAGGTCGCGGATCAAGGCGGCAATCGGCCGGTCGATATCGCGGCACTTGGCAGGCAGCCGAGTCTGCAGACCGTTATGGTGGTCCCAGTCAGCATCGTAAAGCTCCACCATTCGAACGCCACGTTCCACCAGACGACGTGCGAGCAGGCAATTGTTGGCAAAGGAAGCCTCCCCTGGCGTCGCCCCATACGATGCCAAAGTCTGCTCCGTCTCGCTGGCCAGATCCATCAGCTCCGGCACCGAGGCCTGCATGCGGAATGCCATTTCGTACTGTGCGATTCGTGTGACAGTTTCCGGATCACCTGTTCGAGCATGCTGTTCTGAATTCAGAGCCTGCAGTGCGTCCAGTTCTCGTCGACGATCCGATGGCAGATAACCTTCCGGATTCGAAAGGAACAAAACCGGATCCCCTTTCGAACGAAACTGAATGCCCTGATAAACGCCGGGAAGAAAGCCTGATCCCCAAAGACTGGTACCAGCTCCACCCGGCGGACCGCTGAGCAGCACGACATAGCCAGGCAGGTTACGGTTTGGAGAGCCCAGACCGTAGGTCACCCATGAGCCGATTGAAGGTCGCCCGCCACGACCGAAGCCGGAATGAAGAAACATCTGTGCCGGAGCATGATTGATCTCCTCGGTGTGCATCGAGCGTACAATTGCCAGACGATCCGCAACCGTTTGAAGATTGGGAAGCAGCTCCGAGATCACCTGCCCGCTGTCTCTGCACGAATCGAATCGCCATGATGAACCGGCGAGCGTTGAGGTCTTGCCGATGAAGGCAAAATCCCGGCCGCGAGTCACTTCCGGCGGACATGGCTGACCGTGGCGTTTCTTTAACTCCGGCTTGAAATCGAATAAGTCCAGCTGAGAAGGAGCACCGATCATGTGAAGATAGATGATCGATCGTGCCTTTGGAGCATGATGAGGAATCGCCAGGCTCTGTGCGGACTGCTGTTCTCCAGCAAGCAACTCAGCAGCCGCGATCGCGCCAAGACTGAATGAGCCCGAACGAAGCAGTGAACGGCGTGAATGTCGATCAGCCGGCGATGACTGCGATAAAGGATGCTGGCTGCTCATGTCACGGCCTTGTGATGGTTTCATGCAGGTTCAGAAGAACTCGACAGACACTGACCCAGGCGGCATAGTCACTCGAAGTACTGGGCTCTTTCCATCCGCCCTCTTTCGCAATCGCCTGCGAGGCTTCCGGTCGCTGCTGGAATGACGATCGCTGATCATTGAGAAGTTGTGTAAGCGTTGCCAATTCCTGACGGGATGGCGATCGGCCAACAGCGAGTGTCAGTGCGAGCGTAAGGCGATCTTCGGGAGCGTGAGCGGAACTGTCCGTGAGTATACGAGCGGCCATCGCATGTGCGCATTCGGAGAAGACCGGATCATTCAGCAGCGACAACGCCTGAAGCGGAGTGTTTGTACGAGCTCGCTTTGCCGAACATGTGAGTCGTCCGGGTGCATCAAACGTGTTCAGCGTCGGATTCGGCGCACTTCGCTTGATGACGACGTAGATGCCGCGGCGATGTCGTTCGCCAGGAGCGCTGACTTCATAGTCATACTGAACGCCTCCGACCTTCGCCCACAATCCCTCCAGTTGAGGCGGACGGATGGGAGGCCCACCCTGTTTCAGGTTCAGCAGACCCGAAACGGCCAGCGCGTTGTCGCGGATCATCTCCGCATCCATTCGAAATCGAGAACCACGAGCCAGGTGCAGGTTCAGATCATCACGCTCCAGCTGTTCCGGCGAAGTGTTGGAAGACTGGCGATACACGGATGAGATCACGATGGTTCTGAGAACGTGTTTCATCGACCAGTTGTGATCCATAAACTCAACGGACAGCCAGTCGAGCAGCTCCGGATGCGTGGGCGGCTCGCCTTTAATCCCAAAGTCTTCAGGCGTACCGACAAGTCCTCGGCCAAAGAGTTCCGCCCACCAGCGATTCACGGTGACTCGGGCGACAAGTGGGTTGTCGCGATCCACGAGCCATCGCGCCAGCGTCAGTCGGTTTGGTGGGCCATCCTTTGGGAGATGAAGCCCTCCGGGGACTTTCGGCGTCACGGGCCTGCCCGGCTTACGATAATCGCCGCGTTCGAAGACTGCTGCAGGCCGAATCGTTTCTTCACGCATGACCAGCGTAGAATCCGGAGTGAGTTTTTTGATCTCGGCACGAAGTCTGTCAATTTCCCGACAGAGCCGCAGTGTCTCCGCATCTTCAGCCGCGCGCAGGTCCAGAATTTCTCGCCGCTGTTCGGGCGCCCATTCCGTCACCGGTCGTCCGATAAGCTGGAGCAATTTTTCAGGGAGAGATTTCTGTTTGCCGACAGTCGCAGATTCCAGTGCCGTGATGCGAAATCGCCCCAGCGTTCGAGCGTTGCCGAAATTCTGTTCGAGGCGGAATCGGAAACGGGTTACTGGACCCTGCGCTTGCTTCTCGTCCGTTGCTGCAACGAAGGGTTCCTTCAGGATCAGAGTGGCTGAATGCGGTTTTCCAAACTGCGGAGCGATCGCCCATCCCGTATCAGGCTTTCCGTCGACCGCGCCTTTCGCGTCCCATTTGCTCTGTGAGAAGTCGGCTGTTGCCGTCGAAAATGGAATCGGGTTGAAAGACGACTCCGCGTTTTGTTCCTGAGCAGCGCTGTCGACCGAAACTGCGAACTCGTGCAGAACAAAGTTGGGTCGAACCGGATCACCTCGTCCCGGTCCATTGCCTGGAAGTGATTCGTGTGTCAGCGCTTCCAGTCGAAACGCCTGAATCTGGCTCAGGTGACATTCGGCGACCAGTTCATACAGGTCCTTTGCCGGAGGATCTGTGCCGACAAGCAGGATGGAGTGATCGTCCAGGATCTCAAACTGATCTGTGCTGCCCTGTGAGCGGAATGACAACGGATGCAGCACCTCTTCGGCCTGCGATGTGCCCGATCCCGCGTGGTTCGAGAGCCACTTGTCGAGATCCTGGTTCAGCTGTTCTCGTTGAGCAGTGAGTTCTAGTTCCTTTTGCCGTACCCTGGATTCCAGTCGAGATCTCTCAGCGTCTTTTGCAGGGGAGCTAATTTCCATCGACGGACCGAGGAAGACGATGGACGACGGTTGTTTTGGATTGGAACGATCCGCTTCGATCGCTGTGTTGTTGAAGTACGCCAGCAGGCCGTAATAGTCTTCCATGGAAAAGGGGTCGTACTTGTGATCATGACATTGAGTGCATTCAAGTGTTGTCCCGAGCCAGACCGTTGCTGTCGTGTTCACTCGATCGATCAGCTGCTCGGCCCGCGTCTCTTCCGGGATGGAGCCTGCTTCGACATTCGTCATTGCACAGCGATGAAAGCCGGTTGCAATCTTCTGATCTTCTGTCGCATTCGGAAGAAGGTCGCCCGCCAGTTGCTCAATCGTAAACTGATCGAAGGGCATGTCCTGGTTCAGGGCACGAATCACCCAGTCGCGGTACGGCCAGATTTCTCTCAGGTCATCTCGCTGAAAACCGTGTGAGTCTGCATAGCGGGCAAGATCGAGCCATGGTCGAGCCCAGCGTTCGCCGAACTGCGGCCGTCTCAATAAGCCATCGACAACTCTGACGTAGTTTTCGTCAGACGGATCACGAACGAACGCGTCAACTTCTTCGGGCGTGGGAGGAAGGCCGGTCAGATCCAGTGTGACTCGCCGAATCAGGGTCGCAGGATCAGCCGGAGCTGCCGGAGCGAGGTGATGAGCTTTCAGATGTTTCAGAACGAAATGATCGATCGGCGTTCGGCACCATGCATCGGTCACTGCGGGAACCGCCGGCTTCACCGGGGCGACGTAGGCCCAGTGTTTTGGAGGAACAAAATCCGCGGGCCAGACAGCTCCCAGAGCAACCCATGTTTGCAGCGTTCGAATTTCCAGGGGCGTCAGCGACTTTCCGGTCGCGGGCATGTGCTGTTCGTCTGAATCGGGAAGCAGTATCCGACGAATCAGCTCACTCTTCTCCGGAACACCTGCGACCAGCACTCCGTTTGGAAGATCCTGCGGAGAAGCATCCAGCCGCAGTTCGCCTTCCTGCTTCTTTGCACCGTGACACTCCACGCAGGATCGCTGCAGGATTGGGAAGACGTCGCGTTCAAAAACAACAGTGTCTGATTCCTGAGCCGCCGCTACCGTTGTTCCACAGACAAGGACAACCGCGGCGAGCACGATCACAATCAGAACGCCAGGACGTGACGGGGGAACTCGGTGGAGGTTTCCGTGCGGCATAGCAGGCATCGTTCGGAAGAAGAATCAGGAATCAACGACTCGTCAGCTTAGCAAACTGTTCCTGTTTTCGCGTCCGAAAGCTGTCGGGTGTGAAATTCACGGAGATGGCGCTGCTTTCAATCCACGTCGACCTGCGATCCTGTGGATCCCCGTCAGGTCGCTGGTCGCGGCGGGGCCGCGAGGTGCCGCTCGGCAAGCGGCACCTACAGTAGGTCCTGCTTGCCGAGCAGGACTTTCGCCGCAAGGCGAACCTGTTCTCGCAC